>Ga0207137_1086_pt1 | contig 24189 bp, 19 predicted proteins | sample Alteio_BWMinHeat_9_FD_153572 | JGI IMG/M metagenome (GOLD analysis project Ga0207137, IMG submission 153572) | Enriched cells from forest soil in Barre Woods Harvard Forest LTER site, Petersham, Massachusetts, United States -... | ecosystem: Environmental > Terrestrial > Soil > Temperate forest >...
GAAACAGCAAATTCGTCAGCTCTCCGGTATGCGCGGACTGATGGCGAAACCGACCGGTGAAATTATCGAAACTCCGATCACGGCAAATTTCCGTGAAGGTCTGACGGTGCTCGAATACTTCATCTCAACGCACGGCGCCCGTAAGGGCTTAGCTGATACGGCTCTCAAGACCGCTGACTCCGGTTATCTGACGCGGCGTTTGGTCGACGTTGCGCAGGACGTGATCATCAGCGAATACGACTGCGGCACCGTGGACGGCATCTTCGTCTCCGGTATCGTCGAAGCCGGTGAAATCATCGAGCCATTGCGCGACCGCATCGTCGGTCGTGTGTCGCTCGAGAAGATTAAAGACTACGAAGGTCAAGTCGTGGTCGACATCAACCAGGAAATCACCGAAGATCTGGCAGGCACGATTCAGGCTGCAGGCATCGAACGTGTCAAGATTCGCTCGGTGCTAACCTGCGAATCCCGACGTGGTGTTTGCGTCATGTGCTACGGACGTAACCTCGCTTCTGGACGACTGGTCGAACTTGGCGAGGCTACCGGCGTAATTGCGGCGCAGTCCATTGGCGAACCTGGAACGCAGCTCACTATGCGTACCTTCCACATCGGCGGTACGGCATCGCGAGTGTCGGAACAGTCTCGTCTCGACGCTAAGAGCGCGGGCACGGTGCGCTTCATCAATCTGCAAACCGTGAAATCGAAAACTGGCGACTTGGTGGTCATGAATCGCCAGGGTTCGATTGCGGTCGTCGACGAAAAGGGCCGCGAACGCGAGCGCTATGCAGTCGTGTACGGTGCCAAGGTCAAGGTCACGGACGGTGGTCCGGTCGCGCTCGGTGAGGCACTGGTCGAGTGGGATCCGTATACCTTCGCGATCCTCACCGAAATCGGTGGCACGGCACAGTTCAAAGACTTGCAGGAAGGCATCACCTTGCACGAAGAAGTCGATGAAGTGACCGGCCTCTCGCGTCACGTCGTGGCGGATTCACCCGACGAGAAGCGCCAGCCAGCGATCGTCATCAAGGGCAAGGCGAGCAAACGCTACCTGATGCCGTCGCGTGCTCACCTTATGGTGCAGGACGGCGATACGGTTTATCCCGGCGACGTGCTGGCGAAGATCCCGCGCGAAACGACGAAGACCAAGGACATCACGGGCGGTCTGCCGCGCGTGGTCGAATTGTTCGAGGCCCGCAAACCGCGCGAAACCGCGGTCATCAGCGAAATCGATGGCGTGGTTCGGTTCGGCGAAGTGGCCAAGGGACAACGCAAGCTTTACGTGGCAGCCGACAACGGCACGGAAAAGGAATACTCCGTTCCGCGCGGAGTTCACATCAACGTTCAGGAAGGCGAGCGCGTAAAAGCTGGCGAACCTTTGATGGACGGCCCGCTCAACCCGCACGACATTCTGGCCGTGCTTGGTGAGAAAGAGCTGCAGGCATACCTGGTCAACGAAATCCAGGAAGTCTACCGCTTACAGGGCGTGAACATTTCGGATAAGCACATCGAAGTGATCGTCCGTCAGATGATGCGCTGGGTGAAAGTCGAGGACGTAGGCGACACCCAGTTCCTCCTCGAACAGCAAGTGGACAAGTTCCGCTTCCACGAGGAGAACGAGCGTGCAATCGCGAATGGTGGCAAACCGGCCACTGGACGCCCGTTGCTGCTCGGTATCACCAAGGCGTCGCTCTCGACCGACTCGTTCATCTCCGCCGCCTCCTTCCAGGAGACTACGCGCGTGCTGACCGAAGCTTCGATTCAGGGAGCGGTCGATCATCTTCGCGGGCTGAAGGAGAACGTGATCGTGGGCCGCTTGATTCCCGCCGGCACCGGCATGGAATACTACCGCAACGTGCGTCTCTCTCCAGAAATGGAAGAGGCCGCCAGCAAGGTGCAGGAAGAAGTTTCGCAAGCGTATGAAGATGCTGAGCGCGCACTTGAGCTTATGCGTCACGAGGGCGAGACAGAAGAACTGGCCGCGGAATAACACGGAAGGAATTCATTGCAGGGGCGACGTGAGTCGCCCCTGATTTTCTTGCACGATGCTTTCACTTAAAACGCTTCATCGTCCAATGTCTTTAGCGCTGGAACCACAGAGCTTGTCCCGGGATCCTCAGGACCGTAACGCCACGCCGGAGCCAGTTCCTGGCGGACTGGTGTTGGCTCCGGCATTGGGACGCTTTTGGCGACTGTTCCGCCTCTCCATCTGGCGCGCCTTCGAACATGACGCGTTCGGAACCGCCAAAGCTTCGGCGTACTCTTCCATCTTCACTTTTTTCCCCGCTCTCCTGGTGCTTGGCTCCGTCCTCGCTACCCTGAATCGCGGTGAAGTGTACCTCCGCGAAATCTCTTACGCACTGGGAACCATCTTGCCGGCGGGCAGTTCCACCGTCCTCGCCTATCTCAGAGGCAGCGCGCACCGGCCGGTGGGACTCTTGATTTCTACCTCATCGCTCACCATCTGGAGCGCTTCCGGCGTCATTATCTCTTGGATGGATGGGTTCCGCCGCGCCTACCAGCTTCCCAAGACATGGGGAATTATCCAGGAACGAGTGATCGCCATCTCGCTGGTTCTGATGGCCGGGATTCCGATGACATTCTCCACTATCCTGGTGGCCTTCGGGAGCCGCATCGAAATGCGAATCCTGTTCTACATCGGGCATGAATTCGGCCCTCTGATTCTGCTCGTATGGGGCGCCATACGCTGGTTAATCGCCATCATGACCAGCATTGCCGTGATCCAGCTCATCTACCATAATGCTGTGCCACGCACTCAACCATGGCATAGCGTCTTGCCGGGGGCCGTTCTCGCGACCGCCATGTGGCTGATCTCCACCGCCCTGTTTGGTTGGTACCTGCAGCACTACGCGGACTACAGCGTCATCTACGGTTCGCTCGGCGTCGGCATCGCGCTGCTGGTCTGGATGTATCTGATCTCGCTAGTCGTGCTGATCGGCGCCGAATTCAATGCCATGCTCTTTCCTCGCGCGCTCACCAAAGTTCCAACGCCGCAAATTGTGAAATAGAATCAGTAAGCCCTTCCGCAACGAGGATTCACGATTTGAAAGAAAGCAAAATCAATTTGGTCGAAGGTGATCTCAACCCTGCCTCGGCCGCTCCGGACGACGAGACGGGCGAACGTCTGCGCCGGGCGAAAATCATCTGCACAATCGGTCCTGCCTGCGATTCCGAAGTGATGATCCGGGATCTGATGCGCACCGGGATGGATGTGGCTCGCCTGAATTTCTCTCACGGCACACACGCCGAGCACGCCCGGAGAATCCAAAGGTTGCGCCGCGTCGCCCGTCAGCTGAAACGAACCGTGTGTATTCTGCAGGATCTTCAAGGTCCCAAGATCCGCACCGGCCGCTTGAAAAATGGCAAGCCCATCATGCTGAGGGCCGGCGCCATACTTACCATTTCTCCGCGCAAGCTGGCGGGCACAGCCGAGCTGATATCCACTGATTTCGCTGGTCTGGCGAACGAGGTGGCCCCCGGCGCCCGAATACTCCTTTCCGACGGCCGCATTGAACTAAAAGTCCGTTCGATTCGGAGCGGCGATGTGGAATGTGAAGTTGTGAACGGCGGCACGTTGGGCGAGCAGCAAGGCATTAATCTTCCCGGCGCTGCTTTGGCGATCCCTGCTCTGACGGACAAAGACAAACTCGATCTTCAATTTGGCCTGAAACACGAAGTCGATGTGGTCGCGCTCTCGTTTGTTCGCTCTGCCGATGATATTCGTGAAGCGAAGAGTCTCATGCGGGGGTTCGGTAAGTCTGTTCCAATCATTGCCAAGCTGGAAAAGCCGCAGGCCATCGAGCGCCTGGAGGAAATCCTGGAAGTGGCCAATGGCGTGATGATTGCGCGCGGCGATCTGGGTGTCGAGGTTCCACCGGAACGCGTGCCGATCATCCAAAAGTTAGTCATCCAGCGCGCTGGAGTCTGGCGAAAGCCGGTCATTACGGCGACCCAGATGCTCGAGTCGATGACCGAGAACCCGCGCCCAACACGAGCGGAGGCCAGCGATGTCGCCAACGCAATTTTTGACGGCACCGATGTCGTGATGCTCTCCGGCGAAACCGCTAGTGGCCGCTACCCGCGCGAAACCGTCGCCATGATGTCACGCATCATCATGGAAGCCGAAGCCAGCATCGCGCAACTGCCATCCCCGCCGCGCCGCCGCCGTGAGGAGCATCGCTACTCCGTGGCCGAAACCATTTGCGAGTCGATCGCTCACGCCGCCGAAGATTTGCCGATGCGTGCGATCGCCGTCTTCACCGAAAGTGGCAATACGGCGCGCATGATGTCGAAGCACCGTCCGAAGGTCTGCATCTACGCTTTCAGCCGGAAGCCGGAAGTCTGCAATCGCATGAACGCGCTGTGGGGCGTGCATCCCGTGCACAAGAAAGAATGGGAGTCGGCAGAAGCTATGCTCCGAACAGCCGAAAAAGAATTGCTACCCAAAGGACTGCTTCGCAGCGGCGACGTTCTCGGCCTGGTGGCGGGAACGAAGCTCACTTCCGGGGCCACGAACTTCATGCGGTTACACACGGTGGGAGAGATTTCCAAGTCACGGTCGAAGCGTAGAAGGTAGAAGGAACAATATTAGAATTGCCACGATAAGAGTTGTCATCCCAAGCGAAGCGAATGACTGGTTTGCTTCTCTTCCGGGTGGTCGCGCAGGTAGAATTTCGATGTCATGCCCGCCGCGACTCCATTTCTCGATGACTCGCTGAACCCTACGGTCCGAGGCTTCCTGCACTCGCCGGGAACTCCCAACGGAGAGGCTTTGATCCTCACGCACGGTGCGGGCTCAAGCAGTACGGCTCCCCTATTAGTGGTCCTTAGCGAAGCGTTTGCCGAGGTCGGTTATTCGGTCCTGCGTTGCGATCTGCCGTACCGTCAAGATCGACGTACCGGCGCTCCATTTCCCGGAAACGCGGAACGTGACCGCCTCGGACTGCGCAACGCGGTGGAAGTAATCCGAAAGCAAGTGAACGGGAAGGTCTTTCTTGGCGGCCATTCCTATGGAGGGCGCCAGGCAACAATGCTCAGCGCCAGCGAACCAAATCTTGTCTCGGGCCTTCTCCTGCTGTCTTACCCGCTCCACCCGCCGCGTAAACCGGAGCAGCTCCGCGTCCAGCATCTGCCGAACTTGCGCACGCCGAGCCTGTTCATTCATGGAACGCGCGATCCGTTTGGAAGCATCGAGGCGATGCGGAAGGCCGTGGTCCTAATCTGCGCTAAAACCGAATTAATGGCAGTAGAAGGTGCTGGTCACGACCTTGGATTCAAAGGAAGAAGTCAAGCTCCGGAACTACCCGGAATGATCCTCAGCGCTTTCGCGCAGTTCGTGCAGTAACGCTCTGAACCGATCCCCACAGACATCAAGTACTCAAAGCTATCGCACGTGCTTGGGAGGGGGTGTCTTCGGAGACTGCTCTTTAGGCTGGGGCTTGTCCGGAACGCACATCAGATAGGAAGGAGCTTTCATCCGTGGGTCAGGCGGGTCCACGATTTGCTGATGATATCCCGCGGGGCACGTTCGATCGGGCAAAAGTTCACAACCACTGACACCGTATCGCGTGACCGGCTTGCATGCAGGGGCAGACTGCGCCGCGCTCATGGACGCTAGAAATAACATCATGCCGCCGGTCATTCGGAATCGCATCCTGGCTCCTGACCTCAGTCTCGTGCGCGTGCTTATATAGTGAGATGCCTAATTCACCCAGCCCGATTTCCCGCCTCCGTTCGTCTTATCGTCCTCGGGAGGAATGTAGTTTCCGTGCTCATCAAAGCTAACTTTGCGGTCGTGATCCCGCATATAGACTTCGAATTTCTTCGCTGCCCGCCGCCGCTTCCAGCGGTAATAAGAATTCCGCACGCCCAAATAGCGCTCAGACGCTGCATAGCTAACGCCGCGCTTCGGCATAAATTTCACCCAGAGAAAACCAAAGAGCAATCCGCCAAGGTGAGAGAAAACCGCGATACCGCCTTGCTTCGGGTCGAGAACAGCAACAATGGCGACCAGAACCCAGATGCCCACCAGGTACTTGGCCTTGATTCGGAACGGCAATGGAAATAAGAACATTTCCTGATCGGCGTAGAGAATACCGAAGGCCATGAGCAATCCGAATATGCCTCCTGAGGCGCCCACTGTTCCACCCGTGGGGCTCATTCCCAGAAAATGCGTATAAGAAACGCCGACCGTTACCAACGCAGCGCCCACCACACAGAATGTGTAGCACTCGATAAATCGCCGCGGCCCCCAATCACTCTCCAGGTACGCGCCAATAAACCAGAGCGTCAGCATGTTGAAAAAAAGATGACTGAAGCTGGCGTGCAGAAGCGAGTACGTTACCAACTGCCATATCTCGCCCCTCATCACAAAGGCGGGGATGAGTGCAAACCAATCCTCCACCCAGCCAAGATCAACGCCGAATATCCGGCGCACGATGAGTTCGAACAGGAAGATGGCCGTGCACGCAATGATGATGCGTTTCACCCACCCGGCAAACGGTGGAAAGCTGAACGAGATGGTTTGTCCGCGACTCAAATCGCTTCCAGGTTTCGAAGTTTGAGAGTTTCATGTTTCAAAGTCGCACCGTTTGGTCTTTCTTTGAAACCTTGAAACTCTGAAACCTTGAACCTGTTCCTCTTACCTTTCCGGCTCGGGCACAACAAGCAGACTGCGATGTCCCGCCGAATCGACCGTGCGCACTCCGAATATCACATTATCCTTCGAAACCTTCAGGGTTGCACGCGCACCGGTGGTCACCGGTTGGACGTACTCCCAATCCGGCGCGCTCGTCGAGCGCCAAACTATTTCATACGCGGACGAGCCGATAGAAGCTTGCCATGTCAGAGTCGTGTTGTTATCAAGGTCTTTGGTCACCATCTTTACACTGGCAGGAGGCGCTGGAGCCGAGGCCAGCGACGCCAATGTCGCAGCATTGAGTCGCGCCACGTGCGCGACATATTCGAAATTAACAAACTTCGGCAAGTCCCCATATTCGATGCCGTTCTCCGTACGGACGTTCTGATGCTGCCGGTTGAAGTCTTCGCGGAATTCGGTGAAGCGCACCGCAGCGAAGCCCTGCTGATTAAAGGAATAGTGGTCGCCGCCACGCAGAAAGCGGTCCAGCCGGAAAATCAGCAGCGGCTTGACGCCTGCGTCGTACGAGCGCCCGACATCGGCGATATAACGGGCCAGTTCCCGCGAAGTCGAATCGCTCTCTCCCCCAAGCGTCCGGATGCGTCTGATTTCAGCCTCTGTCGCGGCCGCAGGCAGCCCTTCAGAAAAGACGCGCACGACGCCCGCATCCTGCTCCGCCCCAAGATTCCCACCAACAATGTCGTTATTCAGGACGGCTTCGATCTTCCATCCCTGCTCTTTTGCCATCTTGGCGAAATGCTTGCTGCCGTTCAACCCCTGCTCTTCGCCCGCGACGGTCAGAAAAATAATGGTCGCCGGAAACTTGAGCCGGCTTGAAGCTCTGCTCAGTACCCGGGCGCATTCCAGGCTTACGGCGGTCCCGCTGGCGTCGTCATTCGCTCCCGGAGCCGGATCCGTGACGTTGCCGTTATCGCTGTTGCGTGTATCGTAGTGCCCGGTGACCAGCACGATGCGCTCCGCCTGCTTCGGATCGGCCCCCCTCAGCACCGCATAAACATTGGTGATTTCTGTCGGTTTCGGAATCCGTTCGATCGGTTGTTCTGTAAACGTGTCGGTCTTTACTTCAAGACAGCCGCTGCATTCCTTCGCGTAGCGCTCAAATTCCGCCTTGATCCACTCCCGCGCCGCGCCAATCCCCTTGCCCGCTTTGATCGACTCTTCATCCCGGGCCGAAAGCGTCGAGCGGTTGTTAAAGCTGACCAGCTTTTCAATGGTTTGCTGAATGCGGCCCGCGGAGACTTCCCGAAGCTCGCCCGCGATCGCCCGGTCGGCGTGCGGGTTGGAGGCCAGTTGCGGCGGGCCAAGCTCCTGTTCCTGTGCTCGGGCCGCGAGCCCGAAAAACACCAAGGCAACCATATAGGCGGTCGTGGCATATATGAACGAATGCAGGGAACGGGAATTCTTAGAGCGGGGACAATTTTCTTGGCAACCCACTTGACCTTTTCCTCTCGAAGAAACTAAATATAACAGGGTATCCCGAACGTGGAGGAAATCATGGTGTACTGTCCAGAATGCGAGACGGACCTCGACATCGATGAAGATGAGGTCGATGAAGGCGCGGTCGTCTCGTGCCCGGAGTGCGGCACAGACTTCGAGGTCATCACCGTCAATCCCGTCGAACTGAAAATCGTCGGCGAAGACGAGGTCGAAGAAAGTGAGGACGAAGAAGAAGCTGACGAAGACGAGGAAGAGGACGAAGACTGACAATCTCCGAACACATCCGGGTCCGCAGCCTGGTAGCAACGGCTGCGGCATCGTTGTTTCTGGCCTGTCTGCTGGCCCCCACGGCCGCAAGGGGCAATGAACCAGCCAAAAAGCCCAAGCCCTACGCCCTGATTTATGGAACCGTCTGGGACCCCGACGGCCACGCCCTCTACGGAGTGAAAGTCAAGATCCGACGTGCCGAAGAAAAGAAATCCCGCTGGGAGCTCTATTCCAACCACACCGGCGAGTTCGCCCAGCGAGTGCCCCCCGGCAAGGCCGATTACATTGTCTGGGCCGACGTGACGGGCTACAAGCTGCCCTCCGGCAAACCATTGAAGCCCGGCTCTGAGGTAACCGTGCACATCGACGATGATGAGCGTGCCGACATCGGTCTTCATTTAGACTGGTAAGAGGGCTGCCGGAAGTGTGGAACCGGTGCCACGGGGTGTGCTCATGAACAAAGCGGCTCTTGCGGGTTCGTTGCTGGTTCTCTCGCTGGCTTCCCTGCTGTCAACGCCAGCCCCAGCGCAGTTGTTCGGCCGCGATCCGAAGCCGCAAAAAACCCGCCTGCTTACGGGCAAGGTGCTGGATGCAGGCGACAGTCCCCTGCAGAATGCCGTCGTTTACCTGACCAACACGCACACCCGCACCGTAAAGACCTACATTGTAGGATCCGATGGAGTCTATCGCTTCCCCGCCCTTCAGCCCACGACTGATTACGAGGTCTACGCCCAATACAACAATCGCAAGAGCGGCACAAAAACGGTCAGCCAGTTCGATGATCGTGCGCAGATGTACATCAGCCTGAAAATCGACACCAAGGCCGACGCCAACGCCAAGTAGTCCAATCTCCGGTCACCCAGGCGTAACTTGCGGCTGCGATTACACTTCCGCTACATACGAGACTGTTTCCACGTGAAACCTTCATGTCCCTGATCACTTCGGCGGGCATCGCATTGCTAGTCGCCGGTGCCGCGATCTATGCGGTCATCGTCTACAACGGACTGGTGCGCCTGCAGAATGAAATCGGCCGCGCCTGGGCCAACATCGACGTTCTACTGAAGCAGCGTCACGATGAGGTTCCAAACCTGGTGGCCTGCGTCAAGGGCTACATGGACCACGAGCGGCAGACCCTCGAAGCAGTGACCGAGGCCCGCGCCGCTTCGATGAGCGCGAGCTAGTATTCCCCAGAAGCGCAAGCTGACCTGGCGCTCACTAGTGCTCTGCGGTCTTTTTTTGTGGTGGCGGAGGGCTATCCGAAGCTCAAGGCCGATCAGAATTTTCTAGCGCTGCAGAATCGCATCTCGGAACTGGAAGAGCGAATTGCCGACCGCCGCGAGTTTTTGAACGACGGCGTCAACACCTTCAATACCAATATCGCTCAGATCCCCGACGTCTTCCTCGCCAAACTGATGAAGCTCCAGCCCCGCCCGATGTTCCAGGTGAGCCCACAGGAACGGCAACAAGTGCAGGTGACTCTCGCGCGGGGCCAGGCGCAAGGCCAATCTTAGTCATCCAGCCCACGAAAAAGAAAGGCCACCGCTGCCGGTGGCCTTCAGGTTTATAAATTCAATTCAGGGGAAAGTTAGTTGCTGTCCCCGCCTGCACGCTTCCACGAGATCAAATCACCGATCGTCGTGCTGTTCGACGAAGACGAAGACGACGGGTGCTTGTACGACTCCACTTCCTGCCGCGACGCTTCTTCGCCAACCGCCCGGATGCTCAGGCCAACCTTCTTTTCCTCCTGATTCATCTTGATGATTTTGAAGTCGAATTCCGCGCCGGGTTCCAGATGCATCGGCTGCCCGTTGCCATCGACGGCTTCCGAATTGTGGCAAAGGCCTTCGATGCCTTCGGCGATTTCTACAAAAGCGCCAAAGTTTGCCACACGCAAAACCTTGCCATGGACGATGTCGCCAATGCGGTGCTGCGCAAAGAACGAATCCCAAACATCGGGCTGCATCTGCTTCACGCCCAGCGAAAGCCGCCGCTTGTCCGGCTCAATCGCCAGAATCACGGCCTTCACCTTGTCGCCCTTCTTCAACACTTCAGAAGGATGCTTCACGCGGGTGGTCCAGCTCAGGTTACTAACATGAACTAAGCCGTCGATTCCGTCCTCGATCTCGATGAAGGCGCCGAACTCGGTCAGGTTGCGCACGCGTCCCTCGACCGTCGCTCCCACCGGATACTTATCGTGCAATGTGTCCCAGGGGTTCGACGCGAGTTGCCGCATGCCCAGCGAAATCCGTCGCTCGGTTGGATTAACACTCAAGACGACGCAATCGACTTCGTCGTTCACGTTGACCAGCTTCGACGGATGCTTCATCCGCTTCGACCAGGTCATTTCGCTCACGTGCACCAGTCCTTCAATGCCCTGTTCCAGTTCGACGAAAGCTCCGTAGTCAGTGACGCTGATGACGCGTCCATGAACGTGCGCTCCCACCGGATACCGGTGCTCCGCATCGAGCCACGGATCGGGCGTGAGCTGCTTGAAGCCGAGCGACACGCGCTGCTTGTCTTTGTCGTACTTCAGCACCTTCACCTGAATCTGGTCGCCAACATTGACCAGGTCGCGTGGATGCGTCAGGCGTCCCCACGACATATCGGTGATGTGCAGCAGGCCGTCAATCCCGCCCATGTCAACGAACGCGCCGTACTCGGTCAGGTTCTTGACGATGCCTGTAAGAACGCTGCCCTCTTCCAGGTGCTCCAGCGTCTTGCCGCGCTTTTCGTTCTGCTCTTCTTCCAGAAGCTGCTTGCGCGAGACCACGATGTTGCCGCGCTTCTTGTTGAGCTTGATGATCGCGACTTCGATCGTCTGGCCCTTCATGCCGTCCAGATTCCGAATCGGGCGCAGGTCCACCTGCGAACCGGGTAGGAACGCGCGGGCTCCCTGAATGTCGATGGTCAAACCGCCCTTGATACGCTCCACAACGACGCCCTTAATGGGCTTCTTCTCGTTGTAGGCGCGCTCGATCTCATCCCACGAACGCAGCCGTTGTGCTTTCAGGTGCGAGAGGTTGATGTAACCCTCTTCGGCCTCGCCCTTGTCGCGCATCACGTCGATCTCGTCGCCGGGTTTAAACCGCGGCTGGCCCTCGTGATCGAGGATCTCCGCGATAGGCGCCATGCCTTCGGACTTTGCCCCGATATCCACGACCACGTGGGTCGCGGTCAGCTTCACCACCGTGCCCTTGATGACGTGGTCCTCGCCCACTGCTTCCTCGGTTTCGGTCTCGAAACTCTGCAGGGCGGCGGCGAAATCGTCGCTCGCAAGAGCGGCACTCTCGGCGGCCGCATCTTCGGCGGCGGTGTGTTCGTGGGTGTCGTTTTCGTGGTTGGCAGGGGCGGAAGCGAGTTCCGCGGGCGATGGTTGTGCGTGCTCAGGAGCGTCTACTACGGCCGAGCCGCCGGCATGGGTGTCGTGTGAAGTTGTCATGGTTTCAATGCTGGATTCAAGGTTACGGGCTGTGCTGTCGTCGAACAAATTCATAGCCTCGATGTCGACGCATTCGTGCGCGACTGGTGCGGGACGTGGTCTTGCGGACTGCTGGTGTGCTCTTTAGGTTGCGTTGAGGCCGACCTGGCGGACGACCCTAGGACAATTCCAGCTGGTTCGAAACCGCGTCCAATAGGGACTCTCTGACTATAGCAACGGCTTTCGAACAGTGTCAAACGCGATTCCGGGCACAACAGGAGAATTTACAGACTTGTCATACTGGGTCTCTCAGCCGAGGGCCGCAGCACCGGGCAAACCTTGCCCCTTTGGTCGTTTAGCGCGCGGCCGGAGGCTCGTAGCCCGCAGAGGTTTTCTGCTACCCTCCCCCCATGGACCACCTTTGGACTCCGTGGCGCTATAGCTATGTGACCGGCGCCGACCTGATTTCGGGCTGCATATTCTGCGATGCCCCCAAACAAGACGATAAACAGGCTCGCATCGTGCACCGTGGGACGTACTGCTATGTAATCCTCAATACCTATCCCTACACGAATGGACACGTGATGGTCGTCCCCTACGCCCATTTGGACGAACTACAGAGGCTCCCAGCCGACGCCGCCCAGGAAATGATGGCTCTAACGCAGAAAATGGAGACAGTTCTCCGCAAGCTCTATGTGCCGGATGGCATCAATCTGGGCATGAATATCGGCAAGTCCGCGGGCGCGGGCGTTGCCGGTCACATCCACATGCACATCCTGCCCCGCTGGGTAGCGGACGCGAATTTCATCAGCGTGATCGGCGAGACACGAGTGCTGCCGGAAACTCTGGAGGTGACGTGGGAGAGGATCAGAAGCGCATTTTCGACTATCGAGTCGCAATAGTGAATGATTTCACTTCATCTCCCGCCCAAAAAACTCCTCCGTAGCTCCGTACGCCTCGATCCAGCTCTTCCACAACAGGAAATCGTGAACTTCGTCGGGAAAGACCAACTGCTCGACGTGCACCTTCTGTTCGCGCAGACGCTGCAATAAATCGACCGTCTGCGAAAACGGGACGTTGCGGTCGTCGTCTCCTTGGATGAGCAGAACGGGCGACTTCCAGGTCGCAATCGCTGCATTCGGCGACGACTGAAACGCCAATTTGACGGCCGCATCGTGATCCGGCGCATCCGCCGGAATGTCCTCTCGGAAGTCCGACCAGTCGTGCACGCCGTGCAAATCGACGCCGGCCGCAAACAAATCGGAGTCGTGCGCTAGCCCCATCGCGGTGAGATACCCGCCATACGATCCGCCCCACAAACCGATTCGCTTGGGATCTACATTCGGCAAGGTCTGCAGATATTTCCCCGATGCCACGATGTCTCGATACTCGCCACCGCCGCGCGGCCCTCCATCGACCGTTTCGCGAAAGTGCCGGCCATACATGATTCCCGTCCGGTAATTCACGGCCAGCACAACATACCCGCGGCTCGCCAAATACTGATTCATGGCGTAAGCGTTGTGGTAGTAGTCCATGTAATGGAAGCCGAGCATCATCTGGCGGATCGACCCGCCGTGAATGAAGATCAGCGCCCGAGACTTCCCAGAAGCCCGTCCGTCCGGCTTCGGCTCGAACAATTGTCCGTGGATTTCCCATCCATCGGCGGCTTTGAAGATAACTTGCTTCGGCGTGACCAGATGCGGCGATGGAAAATCGGACGGCAACGCGGCCTTGGCAATCATCTCCCTCCTGTTCCCAGTTACAACGTAGGGCATCGCCGGAGTCGTAGCCGTCGAACCGAGGCAGATCACCTTGCCCGCCACTTCGAGCGGCGTCCAGTCCATCGTCTCGCCGTGCGTCAGGGCTTGCGGCGTTCCGCCCTCGACCGCGACGCGCCACAAATGCCGTCGGTCAATGTCGAGAGGATCCTTCTCAACCTGGTTGGAAGAAAAAACAAGGGAGGATTTGTCTGAACTCAGCGCCACATCTTCAGTTTCGAATTTTCCGGGAGTCAGCAGAGTGGCCGCGCCTCCCGCAGTCGCCACTGAATAAAGGTGGTTCCATCCATCCTGCTCGGAAGAGAAGATAATGCGGTTATTCGCGGCAAATTGGAACGACTTGTCTTCCGTCAGCTGAGGCAGCGAGTCATCCAGACCGTTGCCGCTCTTCCAAAGCTCGCGCGCCGAATCTCCGGCAACGTCATACAGCCAGATCGCCCAGAGCAGCGGCAGCTGAGGAATCAAAGGCTGCTTCATTTCCTTGCCGACAAGCCGCACGAAGGCAAGCTGGCTACCGTCCGGCGACCAGCGCGGAAAGAGGTCGCGGTCTCCGCTCGGCGAAACGTAGCGCAGCGTGTTGCGACCGAACTCGTAAATCACGACAAAGCTGTGATCGCCGCGGTCGCTGACGAAGGCCACTTTCTTTCCGTCGGGGGACCATCGCGGTTCCGAACCGGCGCCGCGTGCAAAGGTTAGAGCTTTTGCCTTTTCGTTGCCGGACACCGGTGCGATCCAGATCTGCTTCTTCGCCGCCCACACGGTAAATTCGCCGTTCGGCGAGATCTGGATGTCTTCGCAATCCTCCTCGTCGCACCCCATGTCGCCGAGCAAGCGTGGCTCGTTAGAACTACTCGCACTCTTATCCGCGTCCACCGCCCACACTTGCTGCGTGCGCTTCTCAACGCGGCTGGACGGATCAGCAGTCTCACCCGCAGCGTTGGACTCACTGCCGCGCGCATAGACCGCCCTCTTTCCGTCGGGCGTCAGCTTCAGTGCCGCGATTGGCATGCCGTCGTCGCCCACGTAATGGGTGACCTGCCGCGCCTCAAAATTGGGAGCGTCCGCTACCCATACGTTGCGCTCCCCCCTCGTTGTGAACACCCAGGCGATGCGCAGGGCGTGGCTGGCGGCCACAAGATTCGTCGGAAAGGGCGAACCAAGAATCTGCTCGAGACTAAAGGGTCTGGACGCCGGCTGTGCGGGACCGGGAAGCGGGAACAAACACTGCAGGAAAACACACACGCACAGCCCAATCTTCATGTCTTGAAATCTCATGCGCGGCAGACTACGTGAATCGTTCAGGATTGACAACCCTCCGCTTCGCCTCTCCAAGGTAACCAGCGAGGCAGCGACGTGAGTTAACCCGCACCTGGACACCAGCTAAACTGGAAACACTGGGTTTCATGATGAGATGGGCCGCCATTTTCGCCTTGTTCAGCGCATTGCCTCTCCTCGGCCAGAGCAACAGTGGAGAACTGCGCCTGCGAGTGACCGATCCGGCCGGTCTGGGGGTGAAGACAACCGTTCAGATCGTTAGCCGCGCGAACCAGTACCGCAGCATGCAGGAGACCAACGAACAAGGCAAGTTGGACGTGCAGCGCTTACCCTATGGCATTTACCGGCTGGAGATCCGGCAGCCGGGGTTTGCGGCCATGGCTGAATCCGTTGAAATTCGTTCCACCATCCCTACCGCATTTACTCTCCAACTCCAGGTTTCATCAGTGAGCGAATCGGTCACAGTGAATGCGGCAAATACGCTCATCGACCCGGATCAATCCGGCGCAATCGCTCAGATCGGGACAGACGTAATCCGGGACCGGCTAAGCTCAGTTCCCGGCCGTTCCCTGCAGGACCTGGTGAACTCGCAGCCCGGCTGGCTGTATGAAGGAAACGCGGTGCTCCATCCACGCGGCTCGGAGTATCAGACGCAATTTGTCGTCGATGGCATCCCTCTAACCGACAATCGCTCGCCTAGTTTCGGCCCAACCATCGAGGCGGATGATATGCAGTCACTCAGCATTTACACCGCCGGAATCCCCGCGGAGTACGGCCGCAAAATGGGCGGAGTAATCGAGATAAACACGTTGCAGGATGCGCAGGCGGGTCTCCACGGCCAGGTTGTGCTTTCCGGCGGCAGCTTTGCTTCCGCCGGAGCTTTCGCCCAGGGGCAATACGTTTGGGGCAAGAACACTCTTGGCGCGAGCGCCAGTGGCAGTATGACCGACCGCTATCTCAACCCGGTGGTTCCACAAAATTATTCGAATACGGGCACGCTGGGAGATTTTTCGGTGAATTACGAGCGTGAACTGGCGTCGAAAGATCGTCTGCGATTGATCGTTAGACACGAGTTGTCGCGCTACGACATTCCGAACGAACTTCTGCAGCAAGCGGCCGGGCAGCGCCAAACGGCGGACAATCTCGAGACGATGGGGATCGCCAGTTATCAGCACACGTTCTCATCCCAAGCGATTACCGATTTTCACGGAATGGTTCGCGAGAATTCGAACGACTTGATCTCAAACCTGAGTTCAACCCCCATCGAAGTCTTCGAGCATAACTGGTTTCGTGAGGGCTATTTCAAGAGCACAGCGACCATCGATCACGGCCGCCACGAGTGGAAGTTCGGCGTCGAAAGTGACAACACTTTTCTCAGCGAGAGTTTCCGCTACAACATTACCGATCCGACGCAGTTCAGTAGCGGCACGCCTGTCATCTTTAGTTTTCTCGGGAATCGGCCTGACCTCGAGCAATCGGCGTTCGTGCAGGATCGCATCGCACTCAAGAATTGGACGATCAGTGCCGGGCTGAGGTGGGACCACTACCAACTCTTGCTGAACCGTCAGGCGCTCGATCCGCGCTTCTCCATTTCGCGTTATTTCCCATCCGCCGAATTGCTCGTGCATTTTTCCTTTGACCGAGTTTTCCAGACTCCCTCTTTCGAAAATCTTTTGCTTTCGAGTTCCGCTGCGTTTGGATCTCTCGATCCCGGCCTTCCTCGGCAGCCGGTTGAGCCCTCGGAGGGAAATTACTACGAGGCGGGCTTGACCAAAGTCGTCCACGAGAAGATCAAGCTCGACGCCAACTACTTCCGGCGCCTCGTTGCCAACTACGCGGACGACAATCAGATCACGAACACTACTGTCGGTTTCCCAATTGCCTTCCGCAAGGCGGTGATCTACGGCGCTGAGGCGAAGCTTGAACTGCCCGACTGGAAAGGCTTCTCCGGCTTCTTGAGCTACTCCTATCAGGTTGGCAACGTGTGGAATCCAGTGACCGGAGGCCTGTTTCTGAACGGCGATGGCGGCACGCCGCCAGCCTCACATTTTCCCGACTCACAAGATCAGCGCAACACCGTTTGCGGACGACTCCGCTACCAGATCAAACCGCGCCTCTGGATCGCAGGCGGAATGCAGTACGACAGCGGATTGCCATTCGACTTCAATGGCGATCCTGCAATGGTGCTAGCCCAATACGGCCAACAGGTCCTCGACCGAATTAATTTTGCCCGCGGACGCATTCGGCCTTCTTTCCTTGTGAATGCCTCAGCCGGAGCCGATGTCTATAAGTCGGACCGAATCAATATTCGGCTCCAGATCGATGGGCAGAATCTGACAAACGTCCTCAACGTCATCGATTTCGGCGGCCTCTTTTCGGGCAACGCCATCGGACCGCCACGCAGTGTCGCACTGCGCCTGGCCACGAATTTTTAGGCCCGAGTTTCTCACCGACGACTCTCTAGGCGACGAGTTCAGGGAGAGATTTCGAAACCTGCATCCATGCCCATGCGCTTCCAACAATGTCGGCGAGATCACGCTTGGCGGTCCATCCGAGCACGCTGCGAGCCTTCGAGGGATCTGCGACGAGTATCAGAGGGTCTCCCGGCCGCCGGCGCTCCATGCTGCGCCGCACCGTGCGCCCGGTGGCGCTTTCCACGGCTCGAATGATTTCTAGAACAGAGTATCCGTGGCCCGTCCCGAGATTCACTGCCAGCGAGTTTTCCGCTCCGACCCTCATTGATCGTTCGAGGTGTTGCAAAGCCAGAACATGCGCATCTGCGAGATCGTTGACATGAATGTAGTCGCGTATGCACGTGCCGTCGGCCGTCAGGTAGTCGGAGCCATGAACTTGCAAAGCCGGCCCATTCGCGTCTGCCGCGGCGAGCGCGAGTGGAATCAAATGGGTTTCCGGATGGTGCAGTTCGCCGATTTCTCCGCCGGCATCGGCTCCGCTAGCGTTGAAATACCGCAACCTTACCGATCTCAGTCCGTAAGCGCGGCCGTAAGCCTCGAGCGCACTTTCGAAAAAAAGCTTGGTAATGCCATAGGGATTGACCGGTTCACGACGTAGCTTCGGTGATCGGGACAGAGCTAGGAATGCCGTACACGGCGCACGTGGAGGAAAACACGAACTGGCAGATACCAGCGTCCAGCACCGCGTTCAGCAGGTTAAGCGCCGAGATAACATTATTGCGAAAGTACTTGCGCGGGCTCTCGACCGATTCTTCAACGTAGGCATGCGCGGCAAAATGCATTACCGCATCCACGCGTTTCAGGACCGGGCACAACTGCGTCGCATCACCAATGTCGCCCTCAACCAGCTCGAAGCCCCGCGCGAAGTGACGCCATCCCGTGGAAAGATTGTCGTAAATCACGACTTCGTAGCCGGCCGCGCGCAAGGCGCGCGCAGGATGGCTGCCAATGTAACCAGCGCCGCCCGTTACCAGAATTGACAAGAGACCTCGCAGTTCTTTAGGCAAGTATGGTGCCGGGAAAGTCAGTCGCTCGTACGTGATGCTCATCACCGTCCGTTTGTGAGATTGAAGCCAGATTTGAGGCCGGAACGCGCCGCGTAGTGTAGAATTTGTGAGTCCAACCCCACGCTGTCACCTGCGACAGCGGATCTCGTCGGGACGTAGCGCAGCCTGGTAGCGCACTTGCTTGGGGTGCAAGGGGTCGCGAGTTCAAATCTCGCCGTCCCGACCAATTCTCAGTAGCTCACTGTCTTACGCGCCCAAATCCACCGGCCGCAACCCTGTATCGCGCTGCGGGAAAACTCCAAGCCGCTGGTGCCGACTAGCGACCGAGAGCACGTCTCGCTTTGGCATAATCTCCGGTCTCGCTTCGCCAGTTGCTCGAGAGCGTTCCGATTGCCCAAAATACCGCGAACATCAGAAATACTTTGCTGCCGGGAATGCTCGCTCTCCGGGCGCAGACCGCGCTCAGAGTTGGAACGATCGCGGAAGACGTCACTCCTGCCGACCACATGATCGCCTTAGCCGTCGGACTGGCCTTCTGCATCGAGACTTTGTCAGTCTGCACGCCAAAGAAAGGAAGATGCTCAAACACCCAACGCATGCCCGCCGGATAGCCGGCGGGATTGCCGGTTCCTCCCACGGTGTAGAAGGCGAAACGAATGCCGACAAGACGCCCGACAGCCCAGTGTGCGATGCCATGGCAGAAGAAGTAAAGAAGGAGCCACGCAGCGATCATCATGATGACAGCGACAATGACACGTTGTGCGTCGGATCGTGCCACAGCTAGCGCAGCACAGCCGGCTGTAATTCCCGCGATCTGCCCTAGATTTCCCCCAACGATCGACAGGCGGCCGAAGATCTTCCGTTGCGGGAGCGAAGGATAAGTGTTCATAGTTTCCGCCGCACTAGAGCGAGGGTTCTGGTGGCATCAGTGTCTCACCTTACCAGGGTCGTCCCAAACACCAGACCAAACCCGTGCGCTTCATCGAACAATCTTTTCACACTACACAACTGCGAGAAATACGTATAAAGTTGTGGCCGTTTCTCGAGAGTCAAAAGGAGATTTCGGTTGAAATTTCGAAAGATCGCCCTTACGTCTGCCATGCTCCTCGCCTTGCTGGGAGCCGCATTTGCCCAAACATGGACACCGCTAGTGAATCAGCCCGGTGCGAACCTCGGGGTCATGCTTCAACTCAGAGATGGCAGGATCCTCGTGCATGAGGAACAGAGCGGCAATTCCAATGCGTGGCATATTCTTACCCCGGACTCCACCGGCAGTTACGTGAACGGCACATGGAGTTCCGGCGGACACCTGCCTCCCGGCTACGCTCCGTGGTTCTTCGGTTCGCAGGTCCTGATGGACGGGAAAACAGTTGTGATCGAGGGCGGCGAGTATAACGGCGGCCGGCAGGTATGGACCACCAAGGGCGCGGTCGGCACCATCTCGGGAAGCACGATAACCTGGGCGGCAAACGCTGCGCCCACTGGATGGACGAGCCTCGGCGACGCAGAAAGCGTGCTTCTAGCTAATGGCAGTTACATGCAATCGAACTGCTGTACAAGTCAGAACGCGCTGTATAACGGCCCAAATTCCTGGACGGCGACCGGCTCGGTGAATCAATCGAGTAACGACGAATCAGGATTTACCCTGCTGACCAATGATCTGGTCCTGACCGTCGATGCGAAGCATAGTGCCAATTGCAGCACGAACCAGGGCTCGGAGCTTTACGATCAGGGCACCGGCCTCTGGTCATGCGGACCAGCTCTTCCCGCCCAGCTCTACAACCCCAACGACGAAGAGTTGGGCGCGGCAGTCCTGATGTACAACAACAAGGTGTTTCAATTCGGAGGGAACATCGTTGCGACTGCGGTGTACGACGTCGCCTCCAACTCCTGGTCCACCGGTCCCACTCCCGCGAATGGTTTGAATCAGGCGGATGGTCCCGCCGCTCTTGAGCCGAACGGCAAAGTGCTCGCCATGTTGAGCCCGGGCCTCTTCAAGAGTGGCTGCCAGTTCGTCGAGTACGATCCAGCGGCCAATACCCTCACCAACACTGCGAATCCGGCGAACTGCCCGGGAGATTCCTCCTACGTCGGACACCTGATGGTTCTTCCCACCGGACAAATCATGTTTACCGACTTCAGCGGCACGGTCGAAGTCTACACTCCGGCCGCCGGTGTGGTCGCGGGCGTCGCGCCCGCAATCAATCCGATCAGTGGATCGATCGGCACTCCTTCCACAAACAACGTCCTCTCCGGCACGCAACTCAACGGTTTGTCGGAGAACAACGCCTATGGTGACGACTACCAGGGAGCGACTAACTATCCACTTGTGCGCCTCGAGCAAGTTGCCTCTCCGAACACTGTCTATTACGCCACCACACACAATGAGACCACGCACTCGATTACTCCGGGCACCTCGAACTCCACTCAGTTCGATGTGCCGTCGGGCCTTCCGGCGGGCACCTATAACCTGACTCTCGTCGCCAACGGCATCGAGTCGAACGCTCTTGGCGTCGACGTTGCGCCGAGCTCCACCGGGTTCAGCCTGAGCGCGAGCCCGAGTTCGGTAAGTGTCGCGCAGGGTACCAATGGTTCGAGCACGATTACGGTCACTCCGCAAAACGGGTTCAATGGCAGCGTCACTTTGACCGCTTCCGGCCTGCCAGGAGGCGTAACCGCGGCCTTCAACCCCAACCCGACAACCACAACCAGCACGCTGACCCTCACCGCGAGCGCTACCGCTACTCTCGGGACGGCCACTGTAACCATCACTGGCACGTCAGGCAGCCTGACGGCAACCACTTCGGTAAGCCTCACCGTCACGAGCGGCGGCGGAGGCCCAACCGTCACTGTATCGCCGGCATCACTGACCTGGGGCACGGTTGCTCTAGGCGCGACCGGTGCGGCAAAGTCGGTGACTCTTAGCAACACGGGTAGCACCGCGCTGAACATCAGCAGCATTACGACCAGTGGTGACTTTGCTCAGGCGACGAGCACGAAGCCTTGCGGAAGCACGCTGGCCGCCGGAAAGAATTGCATCATCAAGGTGACCTTCACGCCGACTCAACTCGGAACGCGTCCAGGCACCCTGATGCTAACCGACAATTCTCCAAGCAGCCCGCAAACCGTGGCACTCTCTGGTACTGGAGGCGTGCAAGCCAAACTGACTCCCGTCACGGCGACGTTCTCCTCAGAGTTGGTCGGGGTGGCGAGTCCCGCGAAAGTATTCACACTTGCCAACAAGCAAGCGGTGGCGCTCACCGGCATCAACATCTCGACGACCGGTGACTTCAGTGTCTCGAAGACAACGTGCACGAGTAGCCTGAGCGCACTCTCCAGTTGCACCATCAGCGTAGTGTTCACGCCAACCGCCGTTGGAACCAGGACGGGAACGTTGAGCGTGGCTAATAGCGCGATCGGCAGTCCGCAAACTTCGAGTCTCAAGGGCACAGGCAAGTAGCGGGACTACTCGGAACCACTACCACCGGGGCCGCCAAAGCGGCCCCGTTTTCTCTTGCCGTTTGCTGGATGGTTGGCGTAACGCGCGCCTTAGGATTTCACTCCTCAACATACGCCAGATTGTCGAAGCGCATACCTTCTCCATTCTTGAGCTCAAAGGCCACGCTCGAACTAACGTCTCGCCACCCCGTCCGTAGGCGTCGCAATTCGGCGGGCTTAACGGTAAACGACAACGCGGGAATCTTCAAAGAATGGATCGTGACCATCGCGTCCGATGCTCCCCCGTTGTAGACATCTACGCCCACAAAGATGCGAGGCCAATAGAAACGGAACTCCGCAGTGGTTGCTTTGGAGTCGACCAGCGCAAGATTGAAAGTTCCGAACGCGCCTTCTGGCACGTTGATCCGCCACGCGCCTTCGCCCCAGTCGATGACTCCCGTAGGATACTGGCCTCTCAACACCGTCCCCGCCTGGAGGTGGGGATCATCGAAAGAAACATAATGCGGAGGGATGTTTCCGCCCCTGCCCTGAATGTCGATGTCACGCGCGTCGTCGTGCCGGATGCGCAGCACGCGAGTCGAATCGTCGAACACGAACCCGGGCTGGTCAAGATCTCCACGCCGGCCGAGCGGTTTCCCGTTTGCAGTGATGAAGTCTGGCGCGAAATTGAGGCGGAGGACATCCGAAGATTGGGGGTCAAAGGTGGAATAGGTGACGGAACCTTTGCCGTAACTGATCTTCGTAATGACGGAACTCGAGCCGAGCAAATGAGATTCATCCGCCGGGGCCCACTCTGGCACCGCCCAGAAAGCATCCATCATCCTGCGCGGGCCGTCCGCAAACTCGTCGGTAAACCACCACTGGGTCGAGAAAGGAGAATGTGTATCGCGAGAGAGCCCCTGGAAATAGGTGACCCAGTTGTACGAACGAAACGCGGCATCTCGATAGGCGACATCGCCGGTTTTCGCGAAGTAGAGGGCCTCCGCCGCGGCAAGCCGCGAAGTATGGCTGTCGCAGCACTGGTTCGGCTCATTGCAGCAGAAGTTGATGCCGTTGCCCTGCTCGGTTGTCACGGTAGCGCCATGCACGATGTACTTGGGCCATTTGGGAGTGCTCTTGACCCAATCGATGAGTCGCGCGGCATGCTCGCGCCATTGCGGATCTTTCTCCGGATGGAGGAGGACGTAGTGGATAAACTCCAGAGGGATAACCTGGTTCATGTTGTCCATACTGGGAGTGACATCCTCGAAATAACCGACCCAAACGTTATTGGTTAACGGGTATTTCTGAAACCAGTTCCAGGCAGCAGCCCGCACTCGCGTATATCCGGCAACGTCGCCCTGCCCCAGGCGGATGAGTTCATCGAACAGCATGATCGGCTCAATCACGTTAGCCGAATACGGACCCATAGCAGCCCCCAAGGCTCTTCCATCACGGGCCAACACCCGCACCGGCCAGGGAGAATGATCCTGATCTCCGGCTTTGTAGTTTTTCACCAGAGCGTCGGCGCAGTGCAGGGCTGCCCGCAAGTACTTGGTGTTGCCGGTCATCTCGTAGAAGCGGAGATAGCCGTACCCATCCTCACCCACAACGTGCGGCTCGATGTAATCCTTGCCAAGTTGGCTCCAACCGGTGTAACGCTTCGCGCCTGGATTCGCGGATGCGTACGGCACCTGCGACCAGACATAGTCCGCCGGCGTGAGTCCGTTTTCCAGTTCGTAGTCTACGAAGCTCTCCAGGAAAGTAATCGTCCGGGGATCCCCGGTGTAGGGATAAAGGCGTTCCACAAAGCCCTGCATCATGGCTCGAAGGTAGCCAGTCGAGTTCGCCCAGTGCTGGTCAGGAACCAGTTCGAATGTGGTCCGGTCAAAATCGAAACAGCAATAGAAATAATGGAGCCGCTGCCGATTGCGCTGGTCCCACAGGATTGTCCACTGCGTGAGGAAGTGCGACGAATAGGAATAGCCGATGTCATGGGGCATCGGCCACGGCAACAGTTTTCCCCGATCATCCAACTGCACCGGATGACCCGCGATGGTGGGCGCATCTACAACTGAAGTGACCGGGAAGGGCTTCTGCTGCTGTCCGGCCAGCGCCGTACTCCAAAGCAGCACTGCGACCGCTACGCACGCGATCTTGGCGAACCGAGCCATTGCACCTGTCAAGTGAATCCCACAGCGGGCCAGCGTGCCAAGAGTAACAGCCATGCGTGCGCCTGATTATAGTCCGCGCAGCACTTAGAAAGAATCCGACGATCATGGGTGGAACCGATATCTCGCCCTTTCTCAAGCGGCATTCCCGAGAGTCTCGGCCAATAAAAAAGGCCGCTCAGACAACTGAGCGGCCCCGCTGCGAAACAGGTCACCGTATGCTTCGCAACTCCTGCAACCTCAATGGC
>Ga0207137_1083_pt2 | contig 24113 bp, 21 predicted proteins | sample Alteio_BWMinHeat_9_FD_153572 | JGI IMG/M metagenome (GOLD analysis project Ga0207137, IMG submission 153572) | Enriched cells from forest soil in Barre Woods Harvard Forest LTER site, Petersham, Massachusetts, United States -... | ecosystem: Environmental > Terrestrial > Soil > Temperate forest >...
GGGCTTTAGCAGATGGCGTGAGCAGTTACAGCATAACTGAAACCAAAGATCACAAACTGATTCTGGAACCTTATGTGGAAATGCCAGCAAGTGAGAAGTGGCTGTTCGATAATAAAGCGGCGCTAGCAAAAGTTAAAAGCGGCCTAGAAGATGCTGCAGCTGGACGACTAAATGACATAGGCAGTTTCGCTGAGTATGCTGATGACGAAATTGAATAAAAGCACGATTTAATTTCGTGTTAGGACTACGGAGTTGTCTATGAATTTTAAATTACGATTTACCGATTCCGCAATCACAGATTATGACCGCCTGAAAAAAAACAGCTCCTATGCAAAACGCTTCAAAGCGATAAGAAAAGCGCTTGGATATTTAGAAACGAACCCAAAACATCCTGGCTTAAATACCCACAAGTATCAGTCGATTAAAGGTCCAAATGGAGAAGAGGTATTTGAAGCTTATGCCGAAAATAACACTCCTGCTGCTTACAGAATCTTTTGGTGTTATGGCCCAAATAAAAAAGAAATAACTATTATTGCTATCACACCACACCCATAGGTTAGGGCAGCCTATTGCGAGAGAAGCATTGCAAACCAGCAAAATTATTTAGCCGATTATTTACTTTCAATTTCTTTCAGCGTGCGAAGGTCATCTTTTAAAAATGAGTGCTTCACACGCTAATCTTCATAGGCAATCGGTTATTTATTTTTTCTGGATTGCTTCGCGTAATGCTCGCAATGACGGTGCCGATGATTATTATCGTTGAGAGGCCGAAATGGGTCCGGCACGTTGCATTGTGCGAATAAAGGCGGGTCTTGATGATATTCTTGTAATATAATCTTGTAGCTTTGGTCTGTTTTGATCTGTTGAATTTTGCAAATTATGCATCAAAATTGAGACGCCTAATTGAATATCTGCTGCGGTGAATTCATTGCCTGTAATCCAGAGTGATTCTGTTAACTGGCTTTCTATATAATTCAATTGCGCTTTGATGCGTGGCTCGTAGAAATTTTTTCCGACCATTTTTTTTATGTTTTTTGTGATGGGTTTTATAAAGAATGGGCTGGCTTTAACGACTTTTTCAAAAATAAATTTTAATAACTGAAGTGGCATTAAACTGCCTTCAGCAAAATGCAGCCAAAATAAATATTGGATCCATTCTGGCGTTCCGGTGACGGGCTTGAGTTGACCGTTACCATAACGGTATAGCAAGTATTCAATGATGGCGCCTGATTCTGCTAGCACTATCGTGCCATCGGTAATGACTGGCGATTTTCCGAGTGGATGCACCTTTCGTAGTGATGCCGGAGCATACAAGAATTTTGGATCACGCTGATAATTTATGATCTCATATTCTAAACCAAGCTCTTCTAGCAGCCAAATAATTCGGTGAGAACGGGAAATGTTTAAATGGTGAACAATAATCATGAGCATACCCACAACTTAGTTGATATGGCTTATTATAGCATATCGCTGCACGCGCCTAAATATACTTTACTTTTGCTGTTAATAGATACATAATCACCATAATCCACACAAAAACATAGGTGAAGAGATGCAAAGTAGCGTTGAAAGCAAGAGTAAAGCAATTACCGATTTTTTAAAGCAGCTCAATGGCACAAACCTAGCAAAACCATTATGGGTCAACACCAATTATCCTGCTGATTCCCTTATTCACTTCGTGCGACCTCAAACAGATTTGATTGATATGGCTACGCTGATGTACTTAGGCGCTTTGGGATTCAAAATTCAATTTTATAATAATTTACAAATATTTTTAAGCTCAACTAAAGCACAAATTCCGGAACATGCATTTCCTAAAAATACACTTATATTTACCGCTGAAGCAGATGAATCCGCCTTGTTAAATATTGCCAATCAAAATTATTTTACTGCTGAATGTTTGAACAGTTTATACGATTGTGTAAAAGCACTTACTACGATCATTACAATATATTCAAAAAATTGCGGGAATATATCATTGGGTTTATCTTTTTCAGGATTTATGCTCACTTGTAAAGGCTCACGACCAGACATATCAACAACGGAGATCCTCGATATATTATACAGCGATCTTGGATTAGGAGTATCTGGCTTTAAAATAAAATGGTTGAAGGAACACAGCAATGAATTACAAACTTGCTTTCATCTCGAGTTTGTTAGCTTCTTTCGATCAAATGCAATTAAATCAATATTATCGGATAATTTTACCCAAAAGGTTACTAAAGCTATAGCCAACCACATTGACACAAGAAAGAAAAAAGCTCGGGGTGCTCTTCTGAAGCTCAACCTGCCAACCGCATCGATTACTGAAACTACAGATATTGTATTATTCACCGATAAAGTCTTGCAGGGAAAGCCCCCAATACTTACAGGAAAAGCTAACCAAGTAATTGCGCAGAAAACTACTCTACTACAACAATTTTCCGAACTTACTGCCAATATTTTTCCACAAGCGAAATGGGTTGGCATTATTAGCAAAGAAGAAGATATTATACTCTGCCTTATGGGGTTAACTGAAATAGAACTACATTACTGTGTTGACGCACTACAGCAATGCACCTTTCGCTGTGAAGTCAAAATCTCCAATGACAAAAAGTTTCTTCAATTGTTTGATTTAAAAGAATTTCAATCTGGAAATATACAAGAGTGGAAAAAAGTTTTTGTAGAGAAGAAATTATTACTCATGAAGCTGAAAGAAAACGAAGCGCTTTTTACTCAATTTAAAACCTTTCTACTTAAAGCTGATCTTGACAAGCTGTATCTCACATTTGACATAGAAAACAACGAGCCCGTAATAAAAATCAACGGTACTGGACATCAACCTGGTTTATTACAAGCCTACCTATCTTCTTGGCAACAAACTGATCCTTCAGTCTACCCGATTACAGCTAAATTTTACTTTAATACTTCATCCATCAGGTATAGAGTTGATTTATCTCATTTTTCTGCTGAAAACGCTGTTAAATTTGGCTACTTCTCTAATGCCTTTTGGTCGATTTCTACTGCTTTTGCTGAATACACAATTTTAGGAAGCTCTGTTAAATTTGAGGCAGAGAAAATTGTTTACAATTTAATATTTAATGTGCGTGATCAACTAAAAATTGCAAAGTTATTTTTCTCCTACTTGGAATATCGATATCCAAGCCTACGCATAACCACGACACTAAAAAAGGATAATAACACCGTAATTGCTACTCTTACAGCAAAAGAACAAAGTCGTGCTGATAAAAGAGACTTATTCGAACTCATCGATTTACCTCGGATGAGTAATGATTTTGTATTACTAGCCGTTATATTATCTGAATTACCCGCTATCAAAAAGAAATACGCTCAAAAGTTAACATGGGATCAGGCAGCAAACGATATTAAGCTAGCGCTTGGAAAAGCCCTGGTGAAAGCCATTGATGCAGACCTAGCCTCTATAGTGCACTGTTACTTTAAATTTAATGAATGGACACTTGATACACCTCTGCCAATAAAATGCAAATCCGACCCTATGTCATATGCACAAGAAATAGGATCAAATGAATGTTACCGATACCTGCATGCAATGTTTAGTGCAAACATCAGCGCAACAATCAAAATGCCGGTAATTGATTTTGTAAGTACTCCCGATCGATTTAACAACGATTTTATGGATCTACTCAGTAAGTATTCTGGATCAGTTCCAAAAGAATTTCAAGAAATGCTTACGGAAAAGAAGGCAACAAAGATTGTCAACAAGCCAACACCCGAAACTCCTGTTGCAGTAAAATTTCTACAATCATTCTGCCAATCTGCCAAAATTCCATCGAGATGGGAATTAAAAGGTGATGAAGATTCGCAATATTTGACATTAACTCACAAAGCAGAAGTTCGCATCGGGCTATTATTTAGCTATTTTAAAGACTCTGGCTTAACGTGTGATTGGCATGAAAATGAACTCGTCATTACACTGGATCATCTCAACAAATGGCATATTGAAGTATTTAGTGAAGCGCAAGGTGGTGTGAATGCCATCAACAATGTGATTGCGCAGTTTACTGAGATGGAGATCATATTAGATAAGATTCTTAGTATCGCACGAACTATTATGGGCGTATCACACTGGTCTGCAACACCAACAGCGCTAGAATGTACTATACGGGAAATGACCAACAGTGAAATGTCTGAGATATATGAAGCCAAATGTGCAAACATTTTATTACTACTGGAATGGACACAAGTAAAATGCAAATTAATAGAAGCACTGACTTCTTCTCGTCAATCAAATACTCACGTTATACAAATTTCTTATAATGCACTCAATAAAAAGGAATGGGAAAATTTAAGTGAATCAATACTTAAGAACAGTCGCAGATTAGGCAGCAGCATTAGTCAAATCCCATCTTCCATGAAAAATATTGCAGCGCTTGATAGCTTATTAGAAGAAGAAAATAAAAAATTAAGCCTGTTGAAACAAAATCAACCACTGGAAGAAAAAATTGTTCCTAGCCCTGCAGCAGTCCCACGTCAGCGAGAAAAAGATAAGTCCGATAAAAAACCTAAAAAACAAGACAAGCCCAAGAAATCAAATGTGATCCCCAAGTCAACTACGGTCACGCCTCCAGCAACTCCGAGCAAGAAAAATAATGATAAGCGATCAGGTCCCAGACTGCCACCGCAAAATGAACGTCGCCTACAAGCAATTGAAAAAATTCGACCTGCCTCACACCAAAATCTGAGTGCCGCCCCCAATCGAGGCATCGATTTAAGTTTATTTGCGCCAAAAAAGTCTGATAGTAAATCACCAGATCTAAAGTCCAACGATGTGCTCCAGCTTTTACCTGTAGAAATGGACAGCGAGGAACTTTTGATTCTGAACAAATTAGAATATTGGATTAACCAACTAAATCAATTGATTGGTGATTATTGCAAGCATCAACCCGCTCAAGATGAGATCATGGACTATATCGCTGCTTGGCACGATTTACATTCGCAAATTGCTGGACTATTATCAATATTGCGTGACGACCACCCTGCAAAGAAATTCATATTCAATCAGCACCTCTATTATGGCAGACGTACTTTTGATCGTCAAAAGCATATTTATTTTCCAGATTGTTCACCTTCTAATAAATGCTTTCAAGACTTAGGTTCTTTGCTGGCAGCAATAGCACTGTTATCTCAAGAGCATTACCCGTTAGACACTTCAATAGCTGATGCAAATCGTATTATTCAAGACTGGTCTAGTTATATTGATGCTGAGTTTGCCCACAATGATATCACTAAACTGACTCAAGACATGGATCAGAATGCTTTTATCCGGTGGATAAACAACAAAATTTCAGACTACACTCTGCGAATTAAAAACTCACTAAACAAAGATCATAACTTTGTCACTGTATTTGCCATTAGATTCTACGTCAATCGCGTAGGTGAGCTTACAGGCCATATACCAAAAGCAGCCCGAACTTCGTATTTGCAATTTTGTCGTCACTTTCGCAATACTGTTTTTCATAATCAGCTTAAACTTGTTGAACTCGATTTGGAAAAACTGCAACTCGAATTACAAGCAAAAACCTCACCAAGATTTTTTAGGCATGATTCACAACTGCCGACCTGGGAACTCTACATTAATAATAGTTACGAATATCAATCTCAAGACGTAAGACTATTAACACAGTTGCACACTCAGGAACTTGCAAAACGCATGACAAAGCCTGTATCCATTATAACTTGTGAAGCATTAAAAACGATTCCTGAAGCAAGCTTGTACAAATTACTTGCCAAAGATATTCTTGAACTAGACCAAAAAGTAGATAATGCATGTGCGTACGGCATGCTGTTGATCCCACTTGAAATTAAAAGCCATCAACAAATTCACGCAGTATTATCCATGAAATTTATTCGTGTGCAAACTGAGCAAGGTTCTGAATTTCAATTAAAAGAAATTTGTTTTGCAAGCATTTTCAACAATAATGCGCTCATTAAAGAGTACATAGAAGCCCAAGTAAAACCATGGGTTGAATATAGCCTACAAAAGCAAATGCCTGCAATTAGACTGCATGAATCAATTAAATTAAAGCCTGAACAAAACAGCTCTATTGCGGTACTACAAATTGAGCTATTTTCCCAACTCGCCGAACGCAGATTAGCCATAGATCAACTGTTGAATAATCAGCAACCAAAGATAAAAGCAAAAACTACAGATAAATATTTGACAAGACTACGCTCTCTTCATATCGAATTAGCCTGGCGCGCCGGCCATCACGAGTTGTATTTTTGTCAGCAGCTTATGAAAAAATCTATGGAACATACTGATAGTGATCCTGCAATCACCATGCAGCCACAAGCTAATATCATGTAAATATTCTATCTGCACACGTAAAACAGTCCAAAGTGCAGCTTCATTTTTCGGCATACCATCAGAACCAATTTGATCTCTAATGCGAAAATAAATCTTCATTTCCCGTATAGAGTTCACATGATTGTTTGTGTTAAAATCGTATGTAAACTTCAGAGGAGATTCCACAGTGAAGGTCCGCGCTAACGAGGCACGTCCTCCAGAATCGTTAACATCACTAAACTTATCTAAAGAATACCAATCTTTCTTGATTGAATTGAAAGACAAGATTCGTGGCGCTAGACTAAAGGCTGCTTTGGCTGTAAATAGTGCAGTGATCAATTTATATTGGTATATGGGTAAGCAAATTATTGAAAAGAAAAATTGGGGTAGTAAGCTGGTTGAAACGTTGTCAAAAGATCTTCAAAATGCATTTCCAGAAACCAGTGGGTTCTCAGTAAGAAATCTACGAAGAATGCAACAATTTGCTGCTGTTTACCCAAGCTTGGAATTTATGCCACAGTCTGTGGCACAATTACCATGGGGCCATATTTCAGTCTTAATTCATAAAATCAAGGATAAAATTGCTCGAGAATGGTATTCAGATCAAGCCGTTGATCAGGGTTGGTCAAGGTTAGCACTAGAGAATCATATCCACGATAATCTCTATGAGCGTCAAGGAATATCGACTATAAAAACATCAAATTATTTATCACGACTACCGTCCCCACAGTCTATGCTTGCGCAAGAGTTACTAAAGCAACCGTATAATTTTGATTTTCTTGGGCTACATGATGAGGCTCATGAACGTGAAATAGAACATGCTTCTACCGAACATATTACTCGATTTTTGCTCGAACTTGGCAAAGGTATTGCATTTGTAGGACGTCAAGTGCCCATTTGTTTGGAGGATTCTAACTATTTTATTGACATGCTGTTCTATCACCTTAAGCTGCATGCGTATCTTGTTATAGAGTTTAAGGCAACAAAGTTCAAACCTGAGCATGCTGGTCAGTTAAATTTTTATTTGAATTTGGTCGATGATTTTTACAAAACCCCAGAAGATAAACCGTCAATTGGGTTGTTGCTTTGTAAATCACGCAGTAAATTTGAAGCTGAATACGCATTAAAAGGCATTGAAAAACCAATTGGCATATCTGAGTATAAGCTGACACGAGCAATACCTGATGATCTGAAATGCAGTTTGCCAACCGTTGAAGAAATTGAAGCGGAATTGAACAATCTTGACGTCAATTATGAAAATGGATAGGAGCAGTGAAGAAGTATCAACGCTTAAAGCAGGCAAGCGCTGAAGTCTTAAAAGATACCAATACAGGCTTCTTATGCCACGATATCATATGTAACCTCAATCCCACGAGATTTTAACAGTCTAAGCTGCTGTTCAAAAGTTTGGTAAGGTTTATTATAGGCTAACATTGTTTCTTCTTATTAAAAAAGAAAACCCACCCGTGCATTTTGCAATGTAGAGGAGCGGGCCGTGTTATAGATATTTTAGCCTATATTTTTCCAAAATGTAATACGGATATTTGCAGAAATGCATCCATGCCATAACCTTTCACCCTTCTTTTATGATCCTCAGCTCAGTTCTAACCCTACATCTGCATCTTGTTCAGGATTTTCAGATCGGGTTTTAGTTGTGTCTTCTTTAGTTGAATTTTCAACATTGGGTTGCATTATGCCCAAGGTAATTTTTTTGGCATTGCCTTTGGCACGCTCTTTATTTAGTTGGTTTTGCAAATACTTAAAGATGACGTTTTCACCATGAAGATTTTTCATGGTCTCTGGTGTTCTTTGATAACGTTTAGCATCAAAACCAGCATTTAACATCAATTGAATTCTTTCAGGTGTAGCATTGTGTGATAGAGCAAGTCCTAAGGGGTCTTTACATTTAGCATGGATTTTTTGAAAACTCAATTCACGAGAAGCACTTAGCATATCGTCGAGTAATGTGACTTCAAAATTCATTTCAGCAGTTCTCAGCCACCAAAGCCGTTTGCAGTGCCTGTGCTGTCATTTCATTTTGCCATCGGCTGATGACTAAGGAGGCCACGCCATTACCAATGAAATTAATCAGTGATCGTGCTTCGCTCATGAATCGATCAACGCCAAGAATTAACACAATTCCGACGGGTGGAATGCTGGGAACCACCGATAAAGTTGCAGCGAGTGTAATAAAACCCGCGCCTGTAACTCCTGCTGCACCTTTACTGGATAGCATTGCAGTTGCGAACAGAGCCAACTCTTGTGTAAAAGTTAAATCGATACCTAAAGCTTGCGCAATAAATAGTGCCGCCAGAGTAATATAAATATTAGTGCCATCTAAATTGAAAGAATAGCCCATTGGTACTACAACACCCACTGTTTCTTGTTCACACCCAAGCTTTTCTAACTTATCTATTAATTGTGGCAACGCTGTTTCGCTCGACGAGGTGCCTAATACCAGAAATAATTCCGGTAGCATATATTTAAGAAATTTAAAAATAGAAAAACCTGCTAATCTCGCTATACTTCCCAACACCAAGAGCACAAAAATAATTCCTGCCACATAAAATGTGGCAATCAAGCTGAGTAACGGTAGAAGAAATTGACCACCAAACTTTCCAAAAGTAAAGGCCATACCTCCAAAAACAGCCAAAGGAGCAGCATACATTATGATATGAATAATATTAAATAAACATTTCGTTAGTTGATTCAATACTGCCATTAGATTTTTAGAGCGACTCTCACCCAAGGCCAACAAAGCTATACCAAATAAAATGGCGAGGATCAAAATTTGTAGAATATCGCCTTTTAAAAAAGGCTCGACCAGACTTGAAGGGATGAGATTCTGCAGAAACCCCATAAACGATAGGGTTTCTGAACTCGTTATAAAGTGTGTCGCCGCTTGTGTATCTAAATTTTGAAGATGGGCATGCACTCCTGATCCTGGTTTGAAAATATAAGCCGCTACCCAACCGATCAATAGTGCAATAGTTGAAACAACCTCAAAATAAAGGATCGCTTTTAAACTAATCTTGCCCAATTTTTTTACAGAGCCCGTTTGTGCAATACCCGCTGCAACCGTCAGAAAAATAATTGGTCCAATAAATACCTTTATGAGTTTTATAAAATTGAGCCCGAGAGGCTCCATCAAAACCGCCCACTTAGGAGACAATAATCCAAACAGGCAACCACTGATGAAGGCAACTAAAATCCAAAAATAGAGTGATCGAATAAATCTCATTAAATCTTCACCTAATATAAAATCAATAAAAGTAGTGTATCACTCTTCTTAAAATATTAATTATTTATTTCAAATGCCAAGGAAGCTTGATGCGCTTTCCATCCACTACGAAAACACCTTTTCCGCAATGATGAATCATTTTTGGATTTTTCATCGTAGGATTTACCCATGCCTTCAAGACTTCCACAATGAAAATATTATATTTATTGACCATCGTTGTATCAACGACTTTGCATTCGAGATTGGCATAACATTCAGCAATAAGTGGCGCTGCAACACAAGAACTTTCAACTTGGGTCAGGTTAAATTTCTCAAATTTATCAATTTTTTTGCCAGAACAATTGCCAACCTTGACCACAATAGGAGCCAAATCAACAGTAGGAATGCTCAGCACACATTCTTTAGTCTTTTTTAAAATATCGAAAGTATAATCTCTATTACTGACAACGCACCCCAAAATTGGCGGTTCAAAATCAATCATCATATGCCAGGACATTGTCATTACGTTTGCCTTTTTACTATTCTGTGTAGTAAGCATGACAACGGGTCCTGGCTCGAGTAATCTATAAACTTGCGAGAGCGGTAACGAGCGCTTTTTCATGACATGTCTCCTTCATTGCAAATGATTTCATTATAGCCTATCTTACAAAACTCCCAGTATTAACTTTGAATATAATTTTTCATAAAAATAATACATTTGACTAGCTGCTCTACGTAAGCTATGATCAACAGGGTACCATAACAAGGAGAAGTTTTATGATTTTAAGCATTATCGGCATTGCTTGCATTGCGGCTGGAGCTTACGTTTTATACACCAATGGCTTTTTTCTCAAAAAAGATGAAAAAATCGCCCAGGTGGGTGATGTTAAAGTCACCAAATCAAAATCATTTTATTTGTCACCCGCTTTTGGGGCTGCGGCAATAGGAGTTGGTGTTGTATTGTTGATAATTGGGATGCTATAACCCAGTTACAGTGCATCAAAGACCTTGGCATCTGAAATTTATTTCAGGTGCCAAGAGAACTCATTTCCATTTTTTAGACAACGTGATAGCATACAAAACTTGTCCGGTTCACATTGCCGATTAACAATCTATCCAGGAGTCATCAATGAGCAAAGCACGTCCCGAAGGTTTTTCTTGGGTATCACCCTACATTATCGTAGCTGATGTCGATGCCGCTGTAGATTTTTACAAAAATGCATTTGGCTTCACTACAAAAATGGACCCGGTAAAAGATGAGCAGGGCAACACCACTCATGCTGAAATGTATTATCAAGGTCAGTCTGTAATGTTAGGCAAAGAAGGTGCCTACGGCAAACCGACGAAAACTCCCAAGCATTCAGGCTTCACTTCGCCGGTGAGCTTATATCTTTACACTGAAAGCGTTGATGAATTTCATAAAAAGGCTACAGCAGCCGGCGCCAAATCACTCGCTTCACCTGAAGATATGTTCTGGGGTGATCGCATGTGCGTAGTCGAAGACCTTGATGGTTTGCATTGGTCTTTCGCCACAATCTAATCAGGCTCCTGATAATATGCAATGGTAGCATCGAGTGATGGGGAATAACATTTTATATTGCCGATTTTCTTTATGGTGATTAACTGCTTGTCTTGTAAGCTTGAGATCAGTCTACCCGTATATTGTGGTGTTTTATTAATGGCTTTTGCTATATCACTAGGTTTTGGATTTTTTAAATTGACTAATAGTTTCAAGACTATTTCTTCTGCCCCAGTAATATCTGTGAGTGCTACTCTGTCTCTTGCCAATTTTATTAACATAGGTTTTGCTAAATCAATAGTGATTTTATTCGTTAGATCACCAACATGTAGACTGTTCATTAATCGAGATATTAAGCCAAATATATATCGCAATCTTCCATCAGTTAACTTATATAAATAGTTAAAGACTTTCATATCGATCGGAGATTCTACTTTTGGAGAAGTTTTATAGTAGTCGAACCTTTTTGCTAACATTTCTGAAAACTCAGCAACATTCAAAGGCGGTATTTTGACCTCATATGATATAATGTCATCTAGACGATCAACTTGTTGAGCGATGAATTTTCTGAGGCCTACATCACCAACAAACAGCCAATTTGTTCCATCCATTTGTGTGTAGTCCCGCAATGCATTAAATAAATATTTCATTTCATTACCATCATGTACTTCACCAATATCTAAATTATTGAATTGCAATAATATTCCATGCTTATAACCGTGCTCTCTGATCAAGGCTACCAAATCCTCGACATGATGCCCCAGTGTCGGCGATGGCACTATCACTGGCTGTGTGACGATACCAGCCGTTCTACCATAGTTTACACCACCACCAAACGCTTCAATCCCAAACGATCGATATGTTTCTGCAATACGTGAAGACAGCGATTTTGCATTTTGGAACCGTGAATCCTTTAAAATGGCTGGCACATCGGTAAATAACTCCAGTTCTCTCACAAGATGTGAAATTATTACTGCCAGCAGTGTTTCCAGTCGCCAGCCCTGCTCAACTTTAATTTCATTCTTCGTTGTAAAGTAGAGCTTGTTATTCTGCGCAGTAAATCTTAGATAATTAGCAAACGATGTTGTGCCCACGCCCCTAGCGCCTTCGATAACAATTCTAACATTACTACTGGTTAACACTTGCTGACACGCCTTCACCTTATCATCATGACCTATATAAAGTTGCAGAGTTTCATCTGTTATAGGCGTCGTTTTCAGCGGATCGTCTTTGAAACCGAGAGATTGCCAATTCATATACGTTCCTTTTATACATTGATGATGAACCAATTATAACCTAAAAATAGGTTCTGAACCACCTTTTTAGTTCTATTGACTGACATTATTAACCTAAAGCATGGTTCAGAACCGCGTTTATAGCTCCTGTTAGCTAGCTGAACCAGTCAGAACCTAAAACATGGTTCAGAACCATATTTATGGTTCGCATTGGTTCGAAACTCCGGTATTGCACGATTAAGCGTATTTCATTATACTTGCATCAGCTTATTTTTACTCTATATTAATCCAAATACTAATATATCAGGATGATTTTTATGAAAAACATTGAGGTGCTGGCCTGTCTTTTAAGCGTCATTTTTGTATCAATGTCTGCCTTGGCTGATGAACAAGATAATGGCGATATCCATGTTAATAATTATGCACATACAGCGAAATCGGCATCAAATTTTACCGTGTTAGATGCTGATCATTATCGGCAGACAGTCCAGGAATCGCGGGCTAAAATCTCAGAAATCTTGTTGGCGCAGCAAAAGCAGCATTTTAAAAATGCGGATGCGCGCATGGCTTTTCTGACTCAACGTCTGCAAGATATTCCTTATACTTTCAGCGGTGCTGCTGGGGAAGGTGATTGGGATGGCAAAGCACATATTAAACAAGATCCGGTTTATCGGTTAGATGGTCTCAATTGCCAAACGTTTACTCAAGTTGTCTTGGCAATGTATTTTTCAAAAGATATTGACGAATTCGATAAAAATATTTTGAAAATCAATTATGGTTCCGCAGGAAATCCTCAAGGTGAAATCGTACATTTTTTCAATCGCAATCATTTTATTGATGGTGATTGGAATCCAAATAACCAACAGAATGGCTTTATTACAGATTGCACTGCCTATGGCAATTTAAGTTCTTGCTCTAAAATGACATACGCAAATATTACACGACAAAATTGGTTTGATTTGCAACAAAGTGATCTGCAACGCACGGTTCGCGTTCTCAACCCCGCTGATGGCCCTGCAATGGCTGATCGTTATGCGCATTTTTATGCTAAGCTCAATTTTCCGCATTTCGATTTTCAGACCGTAGGATTATCTTATATTCCTAAAGAAAAAATTGCTGCTTTACAAACAGATGGCCATTATAAGCCCAATATCGATTTACTCGACAAAATACCGACACCTGCCGTAGTCGAGATTGTCAGAGATGCGAAAAAGTGGCAAATAGATGGCAAAAACATCAAAGAAGTTATCGGCTCTGAATTGAGCGTTTCACACATGGGAGTGCTTTATCATCAAAATTTCAAACGGGGTGAAATTATTTATCAAAAAAACGAGTGTAAATACAATGATCAGCACGAAAAAATTTGCGATGTCAGCCCCATCACTTGCCAAAAAAAACTCTGCAAAGTTTTAATGTTCTCTCACCCAACCGCCGCCAGACCTAATGGCTATTTTTGGTATCAATCCTCAAAAAATCGTTATGCCTGTTCCGCTGAACTGCCCGATGGCATTACTCAATATACCCAATGTAACAGGGTGCAAGCAATCCCACTATTTGATTATCTAACGGATTATCAATATGAATCACATCTGTATATGACAAATCCATCTATTTTAGGAATACATGTGGAACATATAACGCGTTAGTACCATTTATTTTTCTTGAAATAATAGATCATACCCACCACTGAGCCAATCATAAGCACAAGCGAATAAGCATAACCGTATTTCCATGTTAATTCAGGGATATGGAAATTCATTCCATAAATTGCTGCAATCAATGAAGGCGGCATAAAAATAGCTGCAATTGCAGTTAGCACTCGCATAGTATTATTTACGTCGCGCATTAAAGCATTATCAATTTGACCTAATGTGCTATTCAATAAATCACGAATAGAATCGGACTCATTAACGACAGTTTGTATGTTACTTAACAGCGTCGATAAGGACACCTTACAATGTTTAGAAATAGCGTGAATATCTCTTCCAGATGTGTACAATAAAATATTTAACACGATCATACTATGTCGTTTCACATTCAATACGCATTTTTTTAAATCTACAATAGCTCGATACACGTCTTCCCTGATTTTCTCATCTAAATCTTCAGCCATGATTTCATAATCGTAAAGAATATCCGTATAATTCGTAATTAAATTGTCCATTAGCAAAAACAACATAAAGCATGGCGTTTTTGCATACGGAACGGCATTAGGCAAGCTCTTTATTAACTCATCGAATATCGGCAATGGACCTTCAGCGACGGTTAAACAATATCGACTGGTCAAATGGATTGCTATATCATTCATAGCCACTTTATCATCTGCATCTTCGTTACGAAACAAACACTGCATCTGCAAAGTCAAAGTGTCTTCTCGCTCAAGAATTTGTGAGGATTTTTCCGTTTTATTAATTGCAGCCACCACATCCGTGGTCAAGCCTAATTTCTTAATCACAAGATTCAGTGATTCTGCATGCGCTATATCACAATGTATCCAATAAATTTTGTGCAGATCATCTGCGATCGCAACCTCATCTAAATCGAGATGTCGGGTGCTGCGAGTCACCAAATCAAATTCTACGATAAAACTGGGCATCATAGCCATTTATCTACTCACTATACTGTGAATAGGCTAATTATAGCTTAAAAATCAGTGCAAGGGATTCTGCATAGAATGCTCAAGAGCTATATCCACATATGGTTCAGATTCTCTGACCTTATCTGTGAACTCATGGCAAGCATTAACCCAGTCTTGACGTAACTCTTCATTATGGTGAAAAAATTTATCGGCATACACTTTTTTGTCTTGAACTAAAGCCTTGTATGCTTCTGCAATTTCGGGCTTCTTCTGCTCTGCAGATCTATTAGCTTCCGCATGTAAATTTTCTGCAATCACATCACCCGGCATTAACCCTAAATTTTTAAGAATAAACGGTGTAAGAAATGGAACTCTTGCTAGCTGTGGCCGCTCAACTTTATACCAACGACATAAAAGATTGATCATATTCTCGATCACTTCCTCCCCATAAATATCTCGATAGGTCAAAGTGGGATCTGGTAACACTTTCCCCAAATGGTATTTCAATTTTAAATTTTGACTGGAAAAGTAATTGAATAATGCCAATTTAAATTCAGCCCAACCTGGTGCGTGCGGGTGTGAAACAAAATCAAAAGCTAAAACTCTTTCACCTTCACCATGACACGTAAACGAAAGACCGCCATTTGTCCCTTGGATATATCTTAAATAAAACATGAAAGTCAGTGGATACTGTTTTTTCTCGGCAAACTCTTTCAGTAATTCATCGATTTTCAAAAGATGATGCGCAACACTTTGCAATTCATTATTTTTCACAGGAAACACAAAAGTGACATCATCCATAGCGTGAGGAAAAGCTGAAACTTCGTGCGCAATAATGCTCCTTGGGCCGACAAAATGCTTGGTTTCGCCGGATTTGCCAAATTCAACAGTAGCACCAAATTTCATAAAAGCAGGAGTTAAAGCAGGGTGAGCCACAACCGCTTCTAAAAATGTTCCACCTAAATTGGTCGTTAATTCTTCACTGGCTAACTTACTCCAGGTCTCTGGATGCAATTGATCTTCTGGCGTCTGCTCAGCATTTGGAGCCGTAGTATCGCTTGAGCGCAATTGCCAAGGAAAATGTTCTGCAGAAAGCTGTTCATCTTTTAAATAAGACGGCATATGCAACAAAGTAAAATAGTCATTATCTAATAACGCGCTGATGAGATTTGCGCCATTCGCTCCTATTAATTCTGTTACGGTATGATACGAAGTGCGTTTCTCATGCAGCATCATTTGATTAGTTACTTTAAGCGTAATCGAAGTGACTATGCCAAACAAGCCCAGATGAGACCCACAGATATCTTTAAAATCAGGATCATCTACATTTATAGTTCTGACAATACCTTTGTAATCATACATCGTGATCGATTTAACATAGCCTGCAAACCCTCCTTTATTTTGACCCGTTCCATGCCCTGAAGTCAGAAACAAACCCACTGCTGAGACATAGCGGATCATAGGTGCCGTCTCTAATCCATATCCCTTTTTCTCAAGAGCAACATTCAGATCGCAAATTTGCACTCCTGCAGACACATCCACACAATCATCGTTTTCAATTTTATATATTTTTGAAATCGAATGAAATTTATGGCTAAATCGGATGATAACATCACCCAAAGAGGCATGACTCCACGAAAAAGATTCGTTATATTTTTCTTCCAGCCCCTCATGACTCAAGCAACTTAAAAAACTGGGATAACGGTGTTGATCGTTCCATCCCGCCACGGCACGAACTGATACTTTTGCCAAACTTGTTTCATTAAAATGATCAATCGCCACTAATACGTTTTGAAGTTGAGAAGTGTTATGAACTTGAACCACAATGCTATTACGTCCATCAATAGTTCCAGAATAATTTGTCCACCCATTTGTGGCGTCAACGTTGACACCTCGGATATTATTCAGCAGTTGAACCAGCGCGGTGCGATCTGTTTTGGTTGACGCTGCATGTTCAATTACACTTTCCATTTTTACTCTCCAAATTATGAGTGGCAAATCTGTGCGACAGATTACTCAACGCAGGAGAGTTGTCAAGGATCTTTAAATGTGTGCTTCGCACGCTCAAAGAGATTGACAGTAAGCAATCGGCTATAATAATTTTTCTGGATTGCCACGCTTCGCTCGCAATGACGGACCGTCATTTTTCTGGTTTGCCGCGCTTCGCTCGCAACGACGGAATACCGTCGATTCCTGGATTGCTTCACTGTTCGTTCGCAATGACGGAGCCCTTCCATCAGTCACACTCCCGCTTGACAAGCACCCTACAATCCTTGAAAATCACGTAACTAGCACCAGGCATCTTGCAAAAACTGCTAAATAAACATGAAGAGGAAAGAATATGTTAGGAAAATACCTAAGTGTGATCATGATCGGTTGTTTATCATTTGCCACTTACGCAAAAACAGAGTCACTCGACCGTGTTGTTGCCTTTGTAAATGATACTGTCATCACGCAGTCTGAGCTAGACAGCAACATTAAAGCGGCTAAACAACAGCTGACGATGGAACACAAACCCATTCCTGATAATGCTACCTTGCGCAAACAAGCTCTCGATCGCATTGTTTATGACTCACTCGTGCTGCAAATTGCCAAACGCAATAAAATGGAAATCACCAAAGAAGAATTAGATCAAGCGCTTCTCAATATGGCGAAAAGTAATCATATGGATCTAGACCAGATGAAATTTACCCTGCAAAATCAGGGCACCACTTTCGATGCCTTTAGCAAACGCATACAGAAACAGATGTTAATTCAGCGCATACAACAACAAGCTCTGGCTTCAAAAATAAACGTCACTGATGCGGAAATCGATACCTACATCAAAAGTGAAACCAATAAAAAACTGGGATCAGGTGAATATCATTTAATTCACATGGTCGTACCCATACCAGAAGGCGCAACCAGCACGCAAATTGCTGCAGCAAAAGCACGTGCTAATGCGGTTCATAAAAAAATCGCGAGTGGCGAAAGCTTTGAGAAACTGGCAACTGCTTCTTCTAACGGTGCAGACGCATTGACCGGCGGTGATTTAGGCTGGCGCAAAGCGGGTGAAATTCCTAGCGTTTTCAGCAAAGCACTTGCGAGCATGAAAGTCGGCGACATGTCAAAACCGTTACAAGCACCCAATGGTTTTCATATTTTAAAATTAGTTGAAGCGAAAAATGATTCAACAAAATTATCGCGACAAGATGTGAAAAATCAGCTGTCACGTCGTAAGTTTGATGAAAGTCTTGAAGTGTGGTTAAAACAATTACGCGATCAATCCTTCGTAAAAATTACGCTGTAACGCCGTGCCACAACCACGTAAACGTTTTGGTCAGCATTTTTTACACGACAAGGGCATTATCAGCAAGATAATCCAAGCTATTAATCCGCAACGCACCCAACATCTGGTCGAGATAGGCCCAGGCCTGGGTGCACTCACTCACGCCTTATTGCCATTAATAGATCACCTTGACGCCGTCGAAATAGATCGTGATTTAATTCCCATTCTTAAAGAAAGCGCTACAGAAATAGGTAAATTAACCATACACGAGTTTGATGCATTAAAATTTGATTTTCACCAATTACCCACACCGTTACGCGTGGTAGGTAATCTCCCGTATAACATTTCAACTCCATTAATTTTCCATCTACTAGAACAGTTGGATTGTATTGAAGATATGCACTTTATGTTACAACGCGAAGTGGTTGATCGACTCAGCGCCACCCCCGGAAACAAAATTTACGGACGTCTCTCTGTAATGGTGCAATATCACTGTATCGTAGAAAAATTATTCAACGTCGCAGCAGGTGCATTTAATCCACCCCCCGAAGTTGAATCTGCAGTAGTACGATTACGCCCTTATCCAGAGCCACCACATCACGCAAATGATTTATCTGCATTGCGCATGCTGGTCAACGCAGCCTTTTCGCAGCGCCGCAAAACCCTGCGTAAATCCCTCTCAAATTATCTCAAGCCCGCCGACTGGGAAGCCATCAGCATAGATTCACAACGACGCCCAGAAGAACTGTCCGTAGCCGAATTTGTTGCGATAAGTAATATATTTGTGATAGCTTCTAAATAACTTGTGGCAGCCCTACCCTAGGCAAGCAGATTTGTACAGCTCGGCGCTTCAGACGCCACTGAAAAATCTTCCCCCTTGGGGAAGATGTCCGCCCAGAAAGGATCACCTATTGTGTGAATGGCTTTAATATTAAAGTGCAGCAGATTACCAGCCACTGCGGACAGAAGGGGGATTGCAGTGGCCTGGAGCTTATGGATGGCTAATATTGAAGTGCAGCGGATAACCTCCCACTGCGGACAGAAGGGGGATTGCAGTGGCCTGGAGCTGTATGGATGGCTAATATTAAAGTGCAGCGAATCACCAGCCACTGCGGACAGAAGGGGATTGCAGTGGCTTGGAGATTGAAGGGTTAAGATCCCAGCAACTAAACAGAAAGGATTTGAGAAATGCATTACGAACACATTCTATGCGCAGTCGGATTAGGCAGTCGCACAGCTGACATACTTGAACAAGCTGCGGGTATGGCGCAACGCGTTAAAGCTAAACTCAGCGTGGTACATGTGCTTGAACACACTCCGGTCATTTATGGCGCGGGTGAATTATCTATTCCACTAGACAACAATCTAGAAGAAAAACTCACCGAAATAGCCCAAGAAATGCTGGCTAAGTTTTCTGAATCAGTTGGCATTACACCTGACCAACAATATGTTCGTCACGGATCGGTGAAAATCCAAGTGATCGAACTTGCCAAAGAAATCAAAGCAGATTTAATTGTGGTTGGAAGACAAGAAATGCATGGCACCGAACTGCTATTAGGCTCAACAGCGAACGCGATTTTACACGCAGCCACTTGCGATGTACTCGCTGTACAACCTGCATTAAGTTAAGGAATGTCCACCTACGCCATTGGTGATATCCAAGGTTGCATTGACCCACTCGAAGCATTGCTGGATAAAATAAATTACGATGCGAGCAAAGATCAACTCTGGTTCACCGGAGACCTAGTCAATCGCGGCCCTGATTCTTTGCGCACGTTAAGAGTCATCAGCAAACTTCCTAACACTATCTCGGTATTAGGCAATCACGATTTACATTTACTCGCGCTAAAACTAGCAGCAAACGCCTATGAAACAGAACATAACCTCGCTCCAATTTTAGAAGCAAATGATTGTGATGAATTAATTGACTGGCTACGTCATCGCCCCCTGCTTCATCATAACAGACATTTAGGCTATACGATGGTGCACGCAGGAATCTTACCGATGTGGAATATCGGCGAAGCTACACAGCATGCAGAAGAAGTCACTTCAATATTACAAAGCACAACTGCCGGAGAATTTCTTGAACAAATGTATGGCAATGAGCCAGACACTTGGTCTGACACTTTAACTGGCTGGGAACGTCTACGTTTTATCATCAATGTCTTCACCCGCATGCGCTTTTGCAATAGCAACGGCAGTTTAATTTTAGATGTAAAAAGCGCACCAGACTCACAAAACCCAAATTTAATTCCTTGGTACCAACACCCATTATCGAAAAATCGAGAACAGCGTATCGTGTTCGGTCATTGGGCAGCATTAATGGGCAAAGTGGATACCCCAAATGTTTTTGCATTAGACACTGGTTGTGTTTGGGGCAATCAATTAACAGCTCTTCGCTTAGAAGATCAGCAAAAATTTTGTGTTAATTGCCGTTAATTATATCCAATAAACAAACACAAATAAGAACAGCCACACCACGTCGACAAAGTGCCAATACCACGCAACCGCTTCAAAAGCGAAATGGTGTTTCGGTGTGAAATGGCCTTTTAAGATTCGGCCAAGAATAACCATTAACATGATCGTGCCTAAGGTCACATGAAGGGCGTGAAAACCCGTGAGCATAAAAAAGGTGTTGCCATAAATACCCGCATCCAGGCGCAGGCCTTTGTCTAAATACGCTTGACCGTATTCCATAGCCTGCATTGATAAAAAGGTGATGCCGAGCATCACCGTGAGTATTTGACCGATAATCAGTTGCAAGCGTTTGGCTTTTAATAAGCCCCAATGTGCGATGGTGATGGTCACACCACTCGTTAATAAGATCAGTGTGTTGAGCGCAGGAATTTCCCATGTTTCCATAACTTCGCGCGGCCCTGTTACGGTATCGGGATTTGGTGGATTCAATAATGGCCATTCCGCAACAAAATTTGGCCACAGCAACACGTGCGTTAAATCGCCCCCGCCTTCGCCACCTAACCAGGGCACTGATATCACACGTGCGTAAAATAATGCGCCGAAAAAGGTAGCAAAAAACATCACTTCTGAAAAAATAAACCAAATCATGCCGAGACGAAACGAACCTTCGACTTGATGATCATCTAACAAACCCGCTTGATTTTCTCGTATGACCGTACCAAACCAACCGAAAATCATATAAATAATAATCATTATTCCGATGCCAAACATCACGGCGCCGAAGGATTTACCATGCAACCAATTCGCTGCACCAAACAGCATACAAAAAATGCCAATTGAGCCAATTAATGGCCACTTACTTGGCTGCGGTAAATAATAAGACCCTTTATGCTCACTCATGATCGCTAATCCTCATTACAAATGGCCTTGTTTCGCATCAGCAACTTTTTTTGCTGACTTCGTCACATCAAACAACGTATACGCTAGCGTAATAGTATGAATATTCTTCGGCAAGTCGTTATCGATATGAAACAACAATGGCCAATCCATTGCTTGCCCGCCTTTCATTCTCTGCTGCGTAAAACAAAAACATTCCGTTTTTTTCAAATATCGTGCGGCTGAACCGGGCGTGACACTCGGTATGGCCTGCACAATCATGGCTTGATCCGTGTTGTTTTGCGCAAAATAAGCGATCTGCTTATTTTCACCCGGATGCAAACGTATGGTGCGTATTTTCGGGCGAAATTCCCACGGAATATACGCATTCCGTGTCGCCAAAAACTGAATCGTAATGGTGCGAGATTCATCTATCGCGCCAGTGGCTAATGCAGTTTGCCCGATGGGTTTGCCGTTTATGTTTAACGACTTACACAACACATTATAAAACGGTACTAGCGCATATCCCACGCCATACATCATCACCACACCCAACGATAACTTGAGAACTAAACGTCTATTTTTTGTTATCCGTTCCGTGCCCGTGTCAGTTGTCATAAATTTTTACTCAATGTGCGGTGGCGTCGCAAACGTATGATACGGAGCAGGCGATGGCAGAGTCCATTCTAAACCATGAGAACCTTCCCACACCCGATCCGTTGCTTTTATGCCTTTACCGCGCACTGTGCGCACTATATTATACAAAAAAATCAATTGCGAAAAACCAAACACAAATGCACCCATGGTTGCCAATTGATTAAAATCGGTGAACTGCAATGCATAATCTGGAATTCGACGCGGCATACCCGCAAGACCTAAAAAGTGCATCGGGAAAAAGGTGACGTTCAAAGAAATAGCCGTTAACCAGAAATGAATTTTACCTAAGCGTTCGTTGTACATGTGTCCGCACCATTTCGGCAGCCAATAATACACTGCAGCGATCGCTGAGAAAATAGCACCTGGCACCAACACATAATGGAAATGTGCGACCACAAAATAAGTATCTTGATATTGAAAATCTGCAGGTACGATGGCAAGCATCAATCCCGAAAAACCACCAACGGTAAACATAAATAAAAACGCCAATGCAAATAACATCGGAGTTTCAAACGTTAATGAGCCTTTAAAAATCGTTGCAGTCCAGTTGAACACTTTAATGCCTGTGGGGACTGCGATTAACATCGTCATATACATAAAAAACAAGGAAGCTGCGAGCGGCACACCTGTGGTGAACATATGATGTACCCACACAAAATAAGATAAAATCGCAATGCTCGCCGTCGCATAAATCATAAAACGATAGCCGAAAATTTTCTTGCGACTGAAGGTAGGTAAAATTTCTGAAATCACACCAAACGCGGGTAAAATCAACACGTATACTTCAGGATGCCCGAAAAACCAGAATAAATGCTGGAACAATAATGGATCACCACCACCTGCAGCGGTGAAAAAACTGGTGCCAAAATGACGATCGGTTAGCATCATGGTCACTGTGCCTGCTAATACTGGCATTATTCCTAACAGTAAAAATGCGGTAATTAACCAAGTCCATGGGAACAACGGCATTTTCATCAAAGTCATTCCGGGTGCACGCATATTTAAAATTGTCGCGATAATATTAATCGAGCCCAGAATAGAAGACATACCCATAATATGAATGGCGAAAATCATAAAGTCGGTGCTGGGTGGACCATAGGTTGTTGATAACGGCGCATAAAATGTCCAACCAAAATTGGGAGCAGAACCTGGCATAAATAAAGTCGATAACAAAATTAAAAACGCAAACGGTAGCAGCCAAAAACTCCAGTTATTTAAGCGCGGTAGTGCCATGTCAGGAGCACCTAACATCATCGGTAACTGCCAATTTGCGAGCCCGACAAATACCGGCATGACCACACCGAACACCATAATCAAACCATGCAGAGTGGTCATAGAATTGAAGAAATCGGGTGCTAACAAACGATGCCCGGGCATGAACAACTCAGAGCGAATTAATAGTGCCATCACACCAGCAACTAAAAAATTCATCATACTGAGACACAGATACAATGTACCTATATCTTTATGGTTGGTCGTAAACAACCAACGTTTGATGCCATGATCATGTTCTGCTTCAGTACTCATAAGTTTCCTCGTCTATTCAGTTATGACTGTCGAGCCGTCTCGCTATAGTCATTTTTTCCTGGATTGCCACGCTTCGCTCGCAATGACGGAAAATCACTTCCGCCTTGCGGCGATATCTTTCGGTTGCACTAAGCCACCGGCAGCCTTGCCAAATTTTCCTTGGTTGTCATTACCCCAAGCATTACGCTCATAGGTGATAATCGCGGCTAAATCTTTATCATTATATTGCGGTGCAAATGCTTGCATTGCCGTGCCTGGTCTACCATTTAACACTGTGTCGATATGTTCGTTGACATCACCGGTGGTAATTTTGCTGCCCACCAAGGCCGGGAAAACCGGCGGCTGCCCAACCCCTGTCGGTTGATGGCATACACTACAACGCGAATTATATAAAGCCTGCCCATTTTTCATCAGCTCTTCTTTGCCCATCGGTGGCACTACCGCTTGAGCCTCATTGGCAGCTTTAATGGTCTCACCGCGCTGCAAGGCTACCCACTTGGCATAATCT
>Ga0207137_1072_pt1 | contig 24100 bp, 22 predicted proteins | sample Alteio_BWMinHeat_9_FD_153572 | JGI IMG/M metagenome (GOLD analysis project Ga0207137, IMG submission 153572) | Enriched cells from forest soil in Barre Woods Harvard Forest LTER site, Petersham, Massachusetts, United States -... | ecosystem: Environmental > Terrestrial > Soil > Temperate forest >...
GATTTTGGTAAGATACGGCATCAGCCTGCGCACCTCCTTGAGTGTTTTGCGTAGAGCCTCCGGCCGGTCGTCGCGGCGTCGGCCGTACTTTTTCCGGGAGATCTCTGCCAGGCGGCCCTTGGCCGGCATGCACGCCACTTCAGCAGCGAGGATAAGGCGCCTTTTCTCCTGAACCGCGACCGCGATCGAGAGGGGTTTGCACTTCGAATGCTCAAAGGTCTCCATCTCGTCGAAGATCGCAACGCTTGTCGAGTCGAACCCTTGGTCTCGGAGCCGCACTTTCATTTGCACCCGCGCCGCTGGCGCAAAGCGCACGAGCTTGCGGGCAACCGTGGTCGGATGCAGGTCGAGGATTTCAGCACAGGCTCGCTGCGAAACGCCGCGGACAAGGAGGCGAAAAAGCGGTTGATTAAGATGCGCCTTGCGCTCTCTGTAGGTGAGCTTGGTCGTTTGATCGGAGAACGACCGTCGGCAAGCTCGGCAGCGGTAGCGTTGGACGCGGCCGGCGCGGCTTGACGGTTTGGTTTGGAAGCCTTTCTTTTGAACCGCGGTGCGGGGCGCTTGGCAAAGTGGACACATGCTTGACACCTCCTTGGGAGTCAAACATGCAAAATTATCGGGCTAATTTCCACGGACCTGCATCATGTCCGGCCCAATTAAGTAGATCAGTTTTGTTGAATCTGGCTCGCCACGCCCTGAATCACCGAGTGACAGACCCCATCCGCCAGCGTCGATTGGACGTTAAAGGAATATTGCGGAGTGGTTTTAGCAGCGCCAGCCGCTTGATCGCAAGAAAAAGTGGCCGTTGCCATATTGTTTCCATCGGCAACAGTGCTACCACCTTCACAACCGGTCATCCCAAAAAAGACGGCGCCGTTGTTTGCCCGACAGGCCGCGACCGACGCGGCGTAGCTGTTAATAAACCCACTGCAGTCAGTCGCTCCAAACTGTAAGTCCCAAGTCAGATCGACACTGTCTTTGTTGTCGTTCGCCGTTTCCTGAACGTCGGAGCGGGGAAGGCACGGGCCATGGTTTGCAACCGTGGACTGCGCGGGCGGTTGGTTGTTCTGCGGTTGGTTGTTCGTGGATTGACCTTGTTGAGTTTTTTGAATCTGATTCGCCACCTTTGCAATCGTAGAGTGACAGACGCCGTTCACTAGCGTCGATTGCACCTTGAAGGAATATTGCGGAGTGGTCATAGGGGCGCCGACTGATTTATCGCAAGAAAATGTGGCCGTCGCGATATTGTTGTCATCTGCAACGGTGCTACCACCTTGACAACCATTCATCCCGTAAGAGACGGCTCCGTTGTTGGCTCGGCAGGCGGCGACGGACGCGGCATATGCGTTAATAAACCCGTCGCAATCGGTGGCTCCGAATTGTAGAGACCAAGTAAGGTCGACAGTGTCTTTGGTGGCACCATCTTTCACCGTTTCCAGTACATCGGACCGGGGCAGGCACGGGCCGTGATCGATATTTTCATTGGCGATTGTGGCAGGATCCGTGGATTTGACGGACGTCTGGCTGTTTGTGGATTTACACCCGCAAAAGCCGATAGTGACGATCACTGGCAAAAGGGCGAAATCCCAAACTCTAAGAAATGCTTTCATGAAGTTGCCTTTCGTCGTGATTGCTTCTGTACAGGCGATGATATAGGCGAAGGACCTTTCCGCTTGGCGTCGTTGTCCCCCTTGCAGGAGCATCGGCAAACGAGAGCGTTACTTTAGGTAGTTCCGAGCGTCGGTTGCGCCGGCGGCTTGTTACGCGCGGACCTCCGAGCATTCGACTGCGCCCCAAGCTATGCTGAACGTGGCCATGGGACCGACATCAATAAAAATGATGGAATTGAGTTATGAAGACTATTGGGTTACAACTGATCGCGACCGCGACAATCACTCTCTCCTTTGGCTGCAATCGGCTACATCATTCAACGTCCGCGCAAAAACCTACGCCGGCGGCAAATCCCCCCGCGTCACCCGCCAAACCGAGCAATGTCCCGGGAACAGGCGGCGGTATTGTTCCATCGGGTCCGCTACCCGCTGCACTCCTACGTGCACCAACTGGATCCTCGCGACGGGCACCTAAGAAGGATGGCAGCCGCTGGCTTCGATTGTCGGAGAGGCGAGAAGGCGAGAATGCGCCTGTTTTATAGAAGGGCGACAGCATAGTCCGCGCGCTCAGAATATGCGGTCGGAAATTGCTATCTGGTCACACCCGCCGCGGCGTCAGGTTGTCCTCTGCTGACTTTGCCACTGGAGTTGTCGAAGCAGTTCGATTCCAAACAAGAGCCATCAAGAGCCGCCACAGAGTCCTTGCGCGGTGCAGAATTCGCCGGTTGGGCAGTCATTCGAACTCCGACAACCGCCGGCTGAACCGCAGACGCCTTGCTGGGTGCAGAAGTCGCCGGCGGGGCAGTCATTCTCGCTCCGGCAGCCGCCGGATGATCCACAGACTCCTTGCTGGGTACAGAAGCCGCCGGCGGGGCAGTCATTCTCGCTCCGGCAGCCGCCGGCTGACCCGCAGACTCCTTGCTGGGTGCAGAAGTCGCCGGCGGGGCAGTCATTCTCGCTGCGGCAGCCACCGGCTGAGCCGCAGACTCCTTGCTCGGTGCAGAAGTCACCGGCGGGGCAGTCATTCTCGCTGCGGCATCCGCCGGTGACGGGAGCCGATCCGTCATCTTTGAGTGCTGAGCGAGTACCGGTCGTATTGCAGCCAAGAACCGTCAACATTGCGGCAATAAGCAACGCTGCGCTCATACCGTGCCAGCGGTACTTCATGACGCTAGCATATAGAAAGCGCATATCAGGCTCCACGGTAGAAGCGAGGAGAATACACATCGCTTCATCTATCCTAGGGGTCCCGAAACCAAAAGACAAGCCAGTGTGTTTTCGATCCAGCAGCGAGCCTGTCTCTACCGGCGAGATTTTTGATCAACGAAGGTGGGCAACTCCCGCAGCAATAACAGAGGTCAAAATGCGCAGTGCTGCAAAACGTCTTGTTTTCAAAACAACATCGTAGGAACGCTTGGCATTGATCGCGCGGTCGATGCCAGCTTGAAGGTCAAAAGCGCCGCATATTTATCACAAATTCTTTTTGCCCGCTTCGATCATGGTTTCCGCGATTCCGGCCGCGTTGTCAGCTCCGCATCATGCTTGGACCTGCGGCTCAGCAACCTGATTTGCCGCCATTCCGCCATCCTTCATTTTGTCGGCGGCATTAAGACTTGCGGTTCCAACATCGGTTCTTTTTCTGGGCTAACTTCTTGAGCTATGGCCAGCAGAGCGCACCGGCCGTGTAGCCCAGAATAGAAATGCCTCGATCACCAGAAAAGCCACGACCGGCACCGCAGCGATCACAAAGCCGCCGATTTCATCACCAATCTGCCAGGCAATATAGAGCAGGACAATCATGCTGAGCGCCATCCCTGGTGCGCCGAAGCCGCGCATTGCGGCGCTCCGATGATAGCCGATCCAAAAAACGAAACGGGCCAGTATCCAAACAATGGTGGTCGCTAATACGGCTCGCATCGCGGAGCCGTTCGGAGAATAGCCTGCGAGACCAAAAAGCCCGACAGCAAACACAAGGAATTGTTCGAGCGTGTTTTGAAGATAGCGCTGATTGACTCGCAGTCTTCGCGTTTCAAACCCGGAAAGCGGATCAAAGGCTGGCGAATTGAGACGCTCATGCGCCACAGCCTCGACGCCTGTTACGAGGCAAAACAAGACCGCAATACAACAGCATTTCAGCGTAAAAAGCATCCTGCCACCGAAGCTATCCATGCCCGCCAAGGGCGGGATGAGATAAACAACTGCTAGCCAAAGCAGGATTGCGACCGGCATAGCCGCCGCGATGACAAGCACACCAGTGCGGCGCTGGCGCTTAAAGTCTTGTCTCTGTGATACTGCGTTGTCCATAGAGCTAATTTATAGCACGCCAAGCGGGAGTACAGCCACACCGGCGTTAGTAGTCGCGCCTGTTATCAAGGCCCGAGAATCGTCGCGATGTGATCCAAGATCACCTGCTGCTGGTCAAAATTGCAATGACCACCCGGTTTACTTTCGTCCTTGGTCAGCTGCATGCCGAGTTGCTGATAAGCCGCGACTGCCTTGGCATAACTTGCCGGCCAGATCGGATCACCGGATGTGATTTCAAAGTGCAAACGAAAATGCTGCTTCGCGTCATCTGTCGGCAGGAACCTCTCATTTGGCGGCGCCGCGCCGCATAGGAGAAAGGCGCCGCCATGGTAGCTATTCGCATAAAGAGGCACGAAGTCGGAGGAGAGAAAGCCGCCGCCGCTCGACTGGCCCGAAAAGAGAATGCGTGACTTATCGATATTATATTTCTGGAAGAGATCGTTCTGGATCAGTTGATTGAGTTGCGCGGCGTTTTGTTTCTGATTCCCCTCGTTCCAGCCACTCCCGTCGGGCGCAAGTGCCGAGACACGAATCAAGTCATATTGCCCTGCCACCTTCGCCATGGTGTTGATCAGCTGCCGGTAGTTGCTCGCATCACTGCCGTGTAGAAGCACGAGCAAGCCATAGGCCTTGCCCGCTTGCGGCGCCGGGGCGTTTATCAAATACGTTAGGCCAGAGCTCGACTGGAGTTCGTTGAGACCGCTGACTCCACCGGTGCCGCCCGTCGTGGTAGGTAGCGGTTGTGGCGGCGGCGAGACGATAGGGGCACCACCCGTTGGCGGCTGGGTCGCGGTGCTGGTCGGTGGCACAGTCTGGTTGGCCGTGCTTGCCTGGTCGCTGCCGGGATCGGCAGTGGCTCCTTGTTGCGCGCCGGCGCGCGTCGAGCGGCGGTCGGAGCTATCCGTCTGGCACCCGGCAAAGAGCGAGCTGCCAGCGACCAAAACCACGAGCCATGTCAGGGATCTCTTCATGGAACCTCGGACGGCGCCGACGATGGGAGCGAAAGCGTCAGCGTGCCGTCAAGCAAAGTGTTGAATTGGTAGTTCAGTTGAAGTCTTTTTCTATTGTACGCCGCCCTGCCGCTCATCTCAATCGGGCGCACTCAGAAGCCGCAAGCGAAGGTGCTATGCGCCGGTTTTCCGTGCCTGTTTAGCCAGGAAGTGCCGATCAACACGTTCAGATTTATTCAGTGCCTGGAAAATTAGTTTGGTAGAAGCGCTGGCTTTTTGCCCGGGTAAGCCCGCTATTGAAGTGCTCTATGGCCTCAAAGTTGTGCACCGTGGTATTTTCGCCAGAACAGAACTTGCAAATCGCTCTTTGTGTTTGGCTGACCGCGCCGTAACTACCGGTTTCTTGGAGCCTAGAATGACCCCACAGGTAAAGTTTGCCGTTGCACTGTCCATTCTTTTTACAGCAGCTGCCTGTGGGACACTGGACAAGGTTCATACCGGGTACGAGCGTAACATTCTTGGAAAGAAGGCCGGTGCGTCTAATTCCGCACCTAAGGACGCCACTCACTTTTCGTCGGATCGAACCTACGTCCACAACCTCTTCGCTAGCCAAGCCGATTGCGATGCCGCCCGCGCAAAGTCCCCAGGTCCTTTAAACTGTTTTCAGGAAGCCTCATTTTCAAAGAGCGGCAGTGCAACGCTCATGGTTACGGACATCATGAATATCGGCACCTATACGATCAGCGGCGGCAAAATGGTACTGATGCTGGAGCCCTCCAGCGAGGTTTCGGATATGACCTTCGCGTTGGCGAGCGACGGCGCGTCCATGACCGATTCCGATGGCAACGTGTGGAGTCTTAAGCCGTAGAGTGAATTAGTCTTCATCGCTCACAGTTTCCAGGAAGCTGATGATGGTTGGACTACGGCATGAAGTACCGAGACTCGCAAATTGAACAACCACGTGCACGGTATCATCACTGTCTTGCGCCGTGCAGGTCAGGTCCAACGAGACCGTTAACCGAGGACTTTGCTCCTCGGCAAAATTTCTCGCCGTGCGACACTTCTGGAAGCCATTGTCATCCTGCGCGGCTTTTGCAACTGTCGTAGCTTGCTGTTTACAGTGAACGACGGAAGCGCTTTCTCCGGCGTCAGCTGCCGATGGGGCATTTGGATCAGCGTCCTTTACGCCAGAAGTGGTCGCTCCCGTATTGCAGGCCACCAAGGTCATTACCGAGAGTACCTGCGCCAAGATCATTAATGCTTTCATAAGACCTGTATAAACGAACCAAATGGTGCTCCTCGGGCCACGCCTCAAAGTCCGTAGAAATCAATCGCGAGCACCTGCAACGTCTCGGACGGAGACGTTGCAATCGACCGTTTGGCCGATTCTAGGCTACTGATCAACAACTCACGAATTTGTAACGCGGTTGCAACCGACATGGCCGCTACAGCTGAAAAATGGACACCATCACTCCCTTTGCCAATGAGCAGGTCCGAGATGATTTTTAGTCGCCAATTCACATGGAGTCGACCGACAAGCGGGGAATCCTTGCCGGTGTGAATGAAATCTACCTCGCTGAAGAAGGCGCCATCGCGCCTCACCAGAAGCCCCATGTGGATCAGCTTCGCCGTAAGATTTTCAACTTGCTGAGGCTGGATCCCAAGCCTTAAAGCAATCGAGGCAGGCGTGTGTCGACCCGTCGACTGACAAAGCAAATGCACAGCCTGTGGCAACCAACTTTCGTAATATTCGAGCTGCTCTTCAATTGTTAGGTCGCGGCTCGAATCAAGTCGCCGCTTTAGATTTTCGCTAAGCTCGCGCTGGCGGCAAAGTCGCTCTTCAAAGTGCGCGCGCGTTCCCGGATCACCGGCGCGATCGCGTAGCAACAAATCTACGAAGTATTCAGTGTCACCAGCGCTAAAATTAGCGTAGTTGCAAAAGCTGACCGCTTGTTCGCAGCTAAAATCAGCTTTTTCACCTAGCACCTTTGCAATGAAGGTTGGATGGACCTTTAGATGGAGAGCTAGCTTAGAGACACCGCGCCTATTGGTGCGTGGTCCACCACCCAGAAAGTCCTCCACAACTTGCCGATATCCTTTAACCCTATGAAGATTGGCCACTTTTCACCTGAATCAATTTATAGACTAACCCGCTACGAAAACCGACTCTAATAGAGCATAAAGCTCTATCGTTTACTAGTGTGACGCGGCAGTATCAGGGTCATGAAATCAAAATGCGGCGTGAAAGGAAGGCCCGATGAACGTTGCGCGCTTCGGATTATTAGCTTCAGCTTTTGTACTTAAACTCCTCGCGAGCACACCTGCCTTTGCCGCCGGCGGGATGAGTAGCGGTGGCGGCGAGCTCGCCACAGACGTCGAAAATCCTTGGTTTGTGCGAAACACTCCCGAAGTTCATTACTGTATTGAAATGGACTGGATAAATTTCGGTCAAACAATCGAGGTCACGCGCGCCAAAATAAAAGCAGCCCTAGGTTATTGGCACGACGAGTTTGCGGCGTCAGAAGCAACGGAGGTAATGGGCAGTCCAACTTTTATCGAAGATGCCTGTTCACCGAGCGTTGATCTGAGGTTTCAATTCGGCGTTCTTACCTCTGACCAAGAAAAGTTCTTAGCGGACCCTGCTCACATAGTCGGCGAGGCGGTTCGGGAAGACTATGATCCGATCAATCTGCGCGGTCGCGGCTTTGTCTACATTTCACCGGAAACTGGGCCTTACGCTTTGGCAAGTGCTGGGTTGGTTCCGAATCGTTGGCAGTACGCAGGCGGTAAACTGTTGGAATTGGTCTTGGTGCATGAAATAGGTCATGTGTTCGGATTGCAACATACAAACGAAACAGTTATGGCGAGCTACTTCCCGCGGGCGGTTATCGAAGCCAACTTTCCCAGCAACCAAATTACTGCGCAAACGCCAACGCCGTGCATGTTTACTATGGCAGGCCTCAGCGATAATACGCCCTACTCTATGCGAGTAACTATCGATGATGATGATTATGACGCTGCGTTTAAATATATATTTGACCTCGAAGATGGCGATCAAACGCTTCAGATAAGGCGCACTGACCAAGCGGGAGTCATGCAGCTCGTTAGGATTATGGACGACAAAAGCACGACACTTTTGGGAACTTTTCAAAACGACACGCTTGGGTACAATGAATCGGCCGACGAGACGCTGATATCGATTTTTCTGACACCGAAGCAGCAGGTCTTTAAATTAGACATTCCACCCGAGGGCTTTGAAATGCCGGTTGATATCACCATGTATAATGGCTGGAGCGAAATCTACCAACCGGCCAGCGGCATTCCTGCTCGTTATGTGACAGCAATATTTCAAGGCCACTCCTTGTCCTTTGGCGGCATTGACCAAAACGGACGCCCTAGGGCTTCAGTTATGTGGCTTCCATTCGACAGCTGGCCAATTCCGTGGCTGCAGCCCGATCAGTAAGTTAAATCGGTACCGGCTCAGCTCGTTACTCCCTCATAACTGTATAAACGACATGGACCTCTGCCCATGTGAGCCTCCTGGCCGCCGAATGCGGCAAACCACAACGCCCAGAACAGCGCCAATCATTCCAAGACTGAGAATGGTGGCTGGGCTCTGACAGCATGGCACTAGGTTGCAAGCGGTCCTCGCGTAAAGTAAACTTCTATAAATTCGGAATGTTGTGATTTGCTGAATTTAGGAGGCGCTGTGTCGTTTAAGAACACTCTCGTATTATTTGCACTACCCATTTTCGCTTCGATTTATTTGGACGGTTGTCGTACTTCATCTTCGAGTGAAACAAAAGACGACGTGCCTGCTGCAGGCGATACCGCTGAAAGTGCCCACTCACCAACAGTCACAAGCGCAAGCGCCTGTGGCGATCAAGGTGGAACCTGCGTATCTAGTGCCGAGGACATTAGTACCTGCAAGAGCACTGGTGGCAACCTTCTCGAAGGCGCCTGTCGCGATATGCTGATTCACGCTCATCCGGCTTCGTGCTGTTTACCACCCAAGATAACCAGTTCCAGCGAGTGCGCGAGCCATGGTGGAAATTGCGTAACTAACGCGCATGATATTGACTCTTGCACGAGCTCTGGTGGCACCCTTCTACAAGGGGCCTGCCGCAATGTGCTGATTCATGCTCATCCAGCTCCGTGCTGTTTACGAGCTAATACCCCTTGAGACTAGCGCCCAATAGACCAGCCAATGTTGAAAATACCGCCGACAAAAACGGCGGCGCACGGGGACAACATCGGGGACGGTATCGTTGACGGCCAACGGCCCGCCGAAAATTCGTCAATGGCGCGGTTTCTTCGAAGCACGGCAATGGTTAGGCTCTTCGCGCTATTCACCGGTAAACGCCTTGCAGGCATTCAGATCGACGAAGAGAACGGCAAGAATCGCGGCCGGATCCAGCGTGGAAGCCGTCGTGATGTTCTGACTCGAGAGAAAGTAGAGTGTCGTTTCCTTGCTGTTCAGCAGCGAGCCATCCGCTTGGCGAACAGGCGGATCGAAGATTTGCGTGTACCCAAAATTATCGCTACAGGTATAGGTTACGCCGCTGATGATCAACTGATCTGGAAAGAGCGTTTTCCCTTGCGCCGAGACGCCAGCGGTTCCCGAATAGAGTTCCATGTTTTGAGGCACGCTCGTGATTGAAAAATTTTGACCCACGATCAGATTACCGATCGTGTTACCGATCGTGACGGCGGTGCACTTCCCGGTCGTCCCATCTACTAAGTACTGCGGCCCGCCTTCCGAGCATCCGTTGTTTGAACGACCGCCTGGTACCGTATCGCCATCGAGACTTAGTTTGTGGCCGAAAAGGCTGACACTACCTTCGTTTGGTTGCGGAGCTGGACTCTGTTCCGGTGGTTGCGTTGGCGCGGCTGGCGCGGGATCCTTTTGTGTATTTTGTTGCGACGGCACTGGCGCGGGGCTTTGCTGCGACTGAGCGGGTTCGACGGGAGCAGTTGTGTCAGGAGCTTTGACGCTGGCCGGGACATACACGACGAGCATGTCCTCGATCGTTGCTTCATTGGAGACGATGGCCTCATTGACGAGGATTAGATCGAGCTCCGTATAGGGCGAGCCCGCCATGACAGGACCCGAGCTTTCGCCGCATTGATAAATCCGAAATCCCTGCGCGATCTTGGTGGTCACCGACGAGAGAAAGGCGTTCTGATCAGCAAGCTGACCAGGGTCTTTAAGATTATTGTCGGCGAGACGCTTGGTAAGGCCGTCGATTGTGCACGCCCAGGTGGCTAACAGGTGGTCGGTGCAGACGTAATCGTCGTTGTTGTAGAACTTGCCTTGAGCGTTGCAGGACTTCTGATCGTCATCATGGAGTTTATTGGCATAAAATGCCTCGGCCTGCGCCTGAGTCGTTTTGGGTTTGCCACACGTCCAGGTGCCAAAGGCGCATAGAGCGAAGGCGAGCGAGGTTTGCTGGTAGCGCATGGGTCCCTCTAAAGTGCCAAGTCGATGTCGCAATGGAGATCTCGACTTATCGGCAAAGGCAGGGACTAGCTTTAGGGATAAATGCTACAAACCAAGTTTATTAAAATATTCTCAAGATGTTGTGCTCTTGTGTTGCCTGAGGCGTATATTTCCACAAGTCGTTCAGTTGAGCTTTTCCGTCCTGACTCTCGTGGCTAGAATAGCCTGAGCCAATCAATGTTGAGACACATTAGGCTACCGGAATCAGCTTTGCTGGCTCGCTCGCTGACCATCTCGACATTGAGTCAGAACATGTGTGTTACAAGAAGCGATCTATCAGAAGATCGGCTACCGTCCGGTGTGCGATTCCGCACATCATCTGTTCCTGGACGCATGATCGGCGAACGGGCTTGACCATTGAGTGCCGCCAAGCACCGCGCCAACACGCGCGGATTTAACTACAGCAGCTTGGGGTGGTTTGAAGCTAGCTCCTGGCAGCCGACTCCGAAGGGCCTTCCTTCATCTCTCGTGCAGCTGATGCACACTCGGTTATGTCCTCATGACGTATCCTCCTGTGCGCTGTGGCACACGCCAATGCGCCCGCTTTGGAACTTACGGTCAAAAACGAACACTCGTCGCCCAAGCGACAAAATTTGTTGCCGCGGCGCTAGGAGCTCCATCAAAGCACTGCAAGCGCAACCTTGACCCACATTGCCATAACCGAGACCTGCGCCACCAAAAACATCGCCAACCTGTGCGGGACCTTGTTGTAGGTTAAGTGCACCATTGCGTGCAGGGCGCGGAAAAAGACGAATGTCCAGGCCAACCTAACGGTGTTCTCGTCAGCCAATCCGAGCTGAATCGATAGCAAAGAGACCGAGAAAAACAACATCGGCACCTCGAATTGGTTGGCAATGTTTCTAGCCGTACGGGATAGGACATCAGGCACCTCCTCGGCACCACTCTTCATCAATCGAAAGTAGCTAAGGCGCACTAAGCCCAGGCGCAAATGATAGATGCGCGTCACCAAAGTCCCGACCATGATGGCAAAGATCAACAGTGCCATGGCCAGCATTGGATAAACGAGCGGAGAAGGCGTCATCTTGATGAACTCCTGGTCTTGCGCACAGCGCGGAAGTGCGCTTGTCGGCCGCGTTGATGATACTAACATCAATTCGATGTCGATCTGTCATAGACAGACCCCTACTGCGGGATCCTGCAAACGGACGGCTATGGAGCCTATGATGGCTAAGTCACTGGGCGCGACGTCGTCCATGTCGGCTGCCTCGCGCATTGTCGGCGGAAATTCTAGGAAGCTTTTAAAGCCTCACGAAAAAATTGGATGTTTAGCGATACTCCTGCCGGCGCTCATGCGAGCGCCATGATTTACAGCATCGTCGAGACGGCGAGAGCAAACCGGATCGAACCGTCTCGTCACTGGCAACTTGAGCTGAAATTCCCGCTATAATCGCCTTTGACAGCGTTCACACACTTCGCCGTCGTATTTGGCGCGGCTTGGATTGTCGTACTTGCCAAGGGGCCAAGAACAGTATTCGAAATCGATAAGGTGCTACTGGTTGCGGCCTGACTGAAGTCTATCAGCGAAGCATAGAGCGGACCGAAATCGATCTTTGAATCGTCGATGTAAGCTTTAGCAGGCCATGCCGGCGTCGGCTGCGCGGTCCCCCAAATCGCTGTATTTCCGCCGGTGGACCCAGAGCTGGGCGCGACTCCCGGCGCCATCATCTGCGTTTGTTCGATCCGAAGTTCGTCACCGAAGTTGATGCCAGTCGTTGCGCCGGAATTTGCCCCAGCTTGCAAAGTCGATTGCTGAATTCGCAACAGGTGTTTGCCGTATTCCGATGCATAGATCAAATAACCAATGGCATCTCCGTAAATTTGTGATTGTTCAATATTCAACTCCGGTTTGATGGACGATGTCGAGCTGCCACTGAAAGAAATTACGGCGTTGTATGGATCGGAAAGGACCTTAGTGCCCTGGATAGACGATGCCTCGATAATGATCTTCGGTACGTAGTTGTTGCCAGTGGCGAGTTGGCCGAGATTAAAATTGATCGCCGCCGTATTGTACCCAAATGGTGTCGCGTTAGTGCCGGCAATGCTGACGACGGAATTGCGAATATTCATGCCTTGCCCTTTGGATGAAATCCCATAGATTTCTCCGCTTGATCCCGTGACGTTGTTGCTAACAACAATCTGACTGTCAACAATGTCGACCGTACTTGGAGTGCCAGAAAAACTATTCAACGCCACAAAGGCTTGGATGCCGTCGGTTGGCGAAGCCGCATCTGTGGTAGATATTGTGATACTCGAGTCTTGTACGCTCAGCGTCGAAATACCCTGAAAATAAATGCCGACATTGATTGCGCCGCTAGGGGCCCTATTGACAGAGGTAATCGTCGAATGAAAGAGATGCGTCGAACCGCTCGATGTATCGACACCGGTAAAGTTGCCGGTTGACGTCGTCGTAGTGGAAATATCGGTATCACTTACTGATAAGATCCCAAGATTGTGAACGCCAACAAAGGTATGATTATTGCCCGTGTCCTGGATTTTTGAATCTGTCAGAAAGGCCGCTGCATTCGCAGCCACTGCAAGCGCCGGCGAATTTAACTTGCTAGAAATCGTCAGATGGCGAAGTTCAGAGTTACCCATGGAAAGGCACGAGCTCCCCGAACACTCTATCTCTGTCGTCGTTTTGCCAGAGCCCTCGACGTCGACATAGTCAGGAACAGCCAGCGCCGCTGACTCAGCGAACTTGCCAGCTTTGATTCGTACCAAGCAGCGATTCGCCGCCGAAGGCGAGCCGCACCAAGAACTAACTGCGCCGCCAGCCAGTGCAGAGGCAACGGTCGAATAATTTCCACCCGCCAGCGCGACGGTCGTTTCGTTACCATAGGGATCGGCCGGCCCTGTCGCACCTGTTGCTCCAGTCGCACCCGTTGCTCCAGTCGGACCCGTTGCTCCAGTCGGACCCGTTGCTCCAGTAGGTCCTGTTGCCCCAGTAGATCCAGTCGCTCCCGTTGCACCAGTTGCTCCTGTCGCGCCCGTCGACCCGGTTGCCCCAGTTGATCCCGTTGCGCCGGTCGGGCCGACCGGACCACCTGAGGGACCGGTAGCTCCCGAAGCACCAGTAGCTCCCGAAGCACCAGTCGGGCCTGTTGTCCCGGTGGCGCCGTTCGTACCGTTCGCACCATTTGCGCCGGTCGGGCCCGTCGCTCCGCTGCTGCCAGTGGAGCCGGCTGGACCTGTTAGCGTAATCGGTTGCCAACCACTGGCCGTGCACGCTTGAAAGACGTTGGTCCCTTGTAAGTAAACAAGATTGCCAATATCCGCTGCGCCGCAGCTTGGCATTGGTGCATCATCTTGCAACACCATCGCAGGTCGCGCCATTTTCGGAGCGTCCACAGCTTTAGACGCCGGCGCCGCCGCCTTCAATGCAACGCCAACAAAACGACCAAAATATTGTGTCTTGAAAACTAAGTTGGCTCCTTCTACCGAAAGATCAGCGCCAGAAATAAGGCGGTTCACCACCTTACCAGCAACTTGATCTTCAGTTTCTGCTAGTACGGCGAAATGCGTCGGGTCGGCTGCGCCGGTCAGTCCAGCGCCCGGTGGCGCCAATATCGAGAGTGTGAAGGGTACCGCAGCGTTGACGCCTTGCGATGCCTCGAGTTCAACTGTTGGACCTTGCGACTGAATGGCACCGACATCGAGGCCAAGCGATGTGATCGTCGAGCTTGAGAGTGGAGCACCTTCACGAATCGTCACATCAACCACACCCGCAAAAGACTTGGGCGGAAACTCTACTTGTACACCTGCAACAGCACTGCCGGCGCTACCTGAGAGCAATTGCGATCCCGTCGCAGTCGGATCAACGGTTACCGTTTTCGCGCCGTCCTGGTCTCGCTTCGCTACCAGCGGCGACCCGGATGGTGGCTTTACTCCCGGAGCTGCTGCTGGTGCTCGCGACGTAGACTGCGAACTACAACTTGCTAGCAAGTGCGCCAAAAGAACAAACGACAAGGTTGCTGATTTCAACATTTGAAGGGCCTTTGCGACAAAATTTACGTGAATTTCCCAGCAGTCTAATGAGCTGTACTGCGCAGATCAACTAATTTTTCTCGAATGTAGGTGGTGAGGCGCATTGCCGTTGCAGCTAGGCCCAATTAGCCAGCTGTGTTAGAGGCATTTTTGGTAAGCAAAACGCAGCTTCTCGTGTTTGTGTCAAATGACTGACAATGTCTACTGCCTTTCGTCGCGGACTTTGTCACCGCATTGATACAATTCCGGGAAAACTTCCGGTAAGGTACCTAACTGCGGTTGATTTTATCAACGCGCGAAAAGCGCGGTAGAGGGGCTCATCGACCAACCTGCTTAAAATCAAGGGTCCAAAGTACTTTACCGAGACAGCTGCTAACGATCGGCCCGTACTCGCGCCCACAGAGTCTGTGCATCGGATCTTGCCCACAGTGCCGTCGAATTTACAGGTCAGAACCCTTGACGATAGAGCCAAACCATTTCTTCTCTGTGAGCAAAGTGGACAGAATTACGCGGTTCCCATTGCTGCTTAGCGATAGGGATTTTCGTTCAAGAGAAGCCAGTAAAAGGAAAGCTGTTTAACCGCGGCATTGAATTGGACGAAGTCAACGGGCTTCCTCACATAGCTGTTGGCGCCGAGCTTGTACCCTTGAATTAAATCCTCCTCCTCCTTCGACGAAGTCAGAATAACTACCGGGATTAACTCGGTGGCCTTTGTCGCCCTGATTTGCTTAAGCACTTCGAGTCCATCTACTTTTGGCAACTTCAAATCAAGCAAGATCAATTCCGGAAGCGCAGCTTTGTCGCGGCTAAGGTATCGTCCCGTACAAAATAGGTAGTCTAATGCCTCGGCGCCGTTCCGCACGATTGCGAGTTCATTGAGGACTCGGTTGTCTTTCAGCGCTTCTATCGTCAGCTCTTCGTCGTCTGGGTTGTCTTCCACCAGTAGGATCAGATTAGTTCTCGTCTTATCCATCTACTTCGCCCTTTCCTGGTAAGTTGAAATAGAAAATGGCACCACTTTCAACGCCGCTTTCGGCCCAAATCACGCCACCGTGCCGAGCAACGATCCGTTGCACAGTCGCGAGGCCGATACCGCTGCCGGGAAATTCGGCCGTCTCGTGCAAACGCTGGAACGCACCAAAGAGCTTGCCGGCATATTCCATCGAGAATCCAGCCCCATCATCACGTATGAAATAGTCAATTTGGTCGCCGCGTCGGCTGGTTCCCAGCTCGATCCTCGCACTTGGATGTTTCGAAGTGAACTTCCAGGCATTACCCAAGAGATTTTCTAGCGCGATGTAAATCAACCTTGGATCCGCGCGCGCGGGCATGTGGTCCGGTGCTAGGAATTCCACTCGACGATCGGGGTCGCGCTGTCTCAGGTCCTCAACTATGCGCCTAGCTATCGCACTCAAATCGACGTCCTCGCAGGTCATCTCGCTACGATTGATTCGAGAAAGTCCTAGGATGTCGTCAATCAGTTGGGACATGCGCTGACTGGCATTGCGAACCTTGTTAAGGTAGGTCTTTCCCTGTTCATCAAGTTTGCTTTCGTAGCGTTCGAGTAGCAGTTGGCTGAACCCATCAATGCCTCGCAGGGGTGCTCTTAAGTCGTGCGAGACTGAGTAGCTAAAAGCTTCAAGCTCTTTGTTCGTCGCCTCGAGCTCAGTTGCCCATTCTCGCTGAACCGTCGCCAATTCCAAGCGACGCCTAGTTTCGGCCTCACTCTTCTCCGCGTCGAGGATCATTTGTTGCTGACGTTCGATCAGCTTTTCCTTCGTTCCAAGGTAGGCTTCGGACAGCGCTTCCATAGCGATGTCAAAAAAGGTTGCCATTCCCTGTGCTGCAAGCTTCATTCGCGTTGGATCATTTTGGTAGAAATCCGGCAAAAACCGCAGCAGGGGCCGCCGAAACATGCGAATCAATGCGTACCAATCGGCAAACGCAATGCCCATTTGCGCATAGGTCTCACCCTGACGGTAGGCGCTCTGCAGATACTCAGACCAAGCGTCGTCAAAGATAGCGGCGCGCTGCCTGATGTGGCTGACGCGATCCTCCTCTTTCTGTTGCTCAGGGCTGATTCCTGCAATTAGCTTGGCGAAGACGGGTATGCGGCGGATTTCCGTCATGACCTCTTCTTGAATCTTCTCGCGGTAGGCTTCGTAGAATCGCCAGTATTCCCGCATGGACTGGCGATCTTCGTCGGTCAGCGAAGGGACTCGAGGTCCGATCCGCGCCCCATCCTGAAGCCGAAGATGCGAATTAGATTTGGTCGTTGATTCCGGATGTCTAGGTGCTGGGTCACGTCGCCGAGGAGGCTCTGCACTCGACGGTTCTTGGCGGTTTGGCATCTCGGTGTCCCCTTTGCAAGCGTAAGCGGTTGGTCATCGCTAAGATTTGGCAGTAATCATGAGTCTGCGATAAACCGTCCTTGAATGCCCAACGAACGAATTCTTGAGACAACCTCGCCCGGCATACCGACGAATTCCGCCTTGATAACGTACTTGGCTTGTCCGTGTTTGGTGCACTCCGTGACTCGGCAATGAAATTTATCAATACCCGATATCTTGCGTTTAAAGCCTGGTGATTCTAGCTCCAAAATCGTTCCGTCATCGATCTCGGCCGAACATGAAATCGTCAGTCCCTCTTCCGTAATCTCAATGGCAAACATCACTGGCCGGACCGAGCTATCACTCAAATTCACTTGCAGCATGGACTTAATGGGATGGTAATCTGGCGTTGGCCTTTCTTGCCCTAACAGCAGGCTCACCTTCGCAAGTAGCGCTTCGCCGTATACCGGCTTTACCAAATAATCGCTGCACCCAAGTTGTACAGCTTTCAAGACGCTTTCGCGGTCGCGTCTAGCAGATACCACACATACCTGCACCGGCAACTGGCCCTTCCTTAACGCTTTCAGGACCGAGAAGCCGTCGAGGTCTGGTAGTCCGAGATCTAAAATGACCAGCCTGATGGCGGAGTCCTGGGCTAACAAACTCAAGGCCTCGCGCCCTGATGATGCCTCCATCACAGAATATCCCCGCGGCGACAGAGTAGCCGTCATGAGTCGCCGCGAGTCGCGGCTATCATCTACGATTAGGACTTTGAATCTTTCCATTGGCATCCTCGCCACGGTTGTTTCTGGGCTTTCTGACTCTAATGTCCAGTTTGCCTACGGACGCGTACCAGAGGGGAGTGCCAGGTACAACGCCGCTGCGAGCCGCATCGTCAAACAACATAGCTTCCCTCGACCTCTCCAAAAAAAACATTTAGCGTTCCGTGGCGTTGAAGATGTGGCCAGCAGCCAGTTCAATTTCCTAAACCCACACTTTGAAAGAGCAAAGTCAAACCCGCCTGGAAACAAACAGCGAATCAAGTAAGAAAGAGCGACATGGTTCGACGCGGCTCTTGCTCTTTTCCGCCGAAGAATCCATTCAAAAAGGAAAGAATTTCGCCAGTTCACCGAAGAATTACTAAGCAAATACCGTCGGTTCACCAAAAAATCGACCTTTTGCAGAACCTTCAACCTGCTGCTCCCTCAAGTTTTGCGAATCAAAGAGCGATCTAATTAAAGGTAAACGGCCGCCTTCAAACATTGGGGAGTGGCCGCAATTGGTGCCGGCGTCCAACCCACAAACAAACACGGGAAGAACGGGCCAAAAGTATGGATCCAATAAGCCAATACACGATCACGCTCGACGATGATCCGATGATCAGTCGGATGATTGAGGTGGCAATGGGTCTCAAGTCGTTGTCGTTTTCCTCTGGCGCAACGTTTTTGACACGGGCGCAGCGCTACCAGCCGCTCGCGATCTTTGTCGATATTCATCTTGGCACCGGCGATTCCGGCTTGGACCTTATTCCGCAAATACGCACGCGATGGCCGTACTGTCCGGTCTTGGTCGTGACCTCTGATCCGAGCGACGAGGCTGTGGGGCAAGCGTTGGCTGCGGGGGCCAATGACTTTATCAGGAAGCCGATCATTGCCAAGGAGCTCATTGCGCGATTTCAAGCCAGGACGATCGAAATGGCGGAGCGGCAGGGGCGCAGCGTCGTCACTATCGGAGATGTGACGATCGATGTGCCACTCAACCTCATTTCAGGAATTTCAGTGCGCCGTCACTTATCCACCGCAGATATTCGACTTTTTGTTGCGCTTGTCGAAGCGAGGGGAACGGTGATTTCGAAGGAGGATCTAAAGCGTAAAATATGGGGCGACCTCAAGGTCAGCGATAATGCCATGGACAAAAAAATATACGAAGTCCGTCAAGCCCTGAGCGACGTCTCGAAGGCCGTGAAGATAAAATCCGAATATGGCCAAGGCATCAAGATTCTCGTCATTCAAGAGGAGGACAGGAATGTCGCCTAGAGAAGAGCAGCAGCACAGCAGTCAGCGCGGGGAATCGCCTGATTTGACCGCGAATAAAAATAATTCCGGCAATATTGACGTCAAGACCTTATCTCAGATTAAGGCAATTATTCCCGAAGCAGCAGCCGGCCAGGCATTTTTGATCGAGATGATCGATATTTTTACCGAATCGACACCAAGCGTGATCGCCGAAATAAAGTCAGCTGTCAGTAACGGTAACGCCAAAAGTCTAGAGCACTTTGCGCATCGCCTCAAAGGTTCCTGCATCAATATTGGCGCACGGCACATGATCACGCTTTGCGAGACGCTGGAGCGTATCGGCAAGTCTGGAGTCGTGGCTGATTCCAATCGGCAGATCGTCAACGAACTGGCAGCAAGATATGCCGACGCGGAGACTGAACTTAAGTCGATATGGCGGCACGCAGCGCCAGAGAAAACGGAGCAAGTAGAGGTCGAGGTGGCGAAGAAAAAGGAGAAGACGCGCGTACTGCTGGTCGAGGACAGCGATTCAGATGCGAGCTTAGTCGAGGCAGTGTTAAATCACTATAGCAGCAGACAGCTGTTTGATCTCAAGCGGGTTGAAACACTAAAAAAGGCTTTCGCAGAATTGGCCTTGCACGAAATTGACGTGATTCTCCTGGACATGGGATTGCCAGACAGTTTCGGACTAAACACTTTTTTAGCCGTCTATGCCGCGCACCCATTGACCCCCATTGTAATTTTGAGTGGCAATGCCGACGATCAATTGGCGCTTCAATGCGTGACTAAAGGTGCGCAAGACTTCATTTCAAAAAACGATCTGAACATAAAATCGCAATCAATACTCAAAAGAGCGATTCACTACGCAATCTGTAGGTCCAAACTTGCTGATACAGAAAAAAAGCTATTGCATTTTCAACGCGAACGCTCGGAAAATCAGCTTAAGTCGGAATTCCTCGCGAACATGAGCCATGAGATTCGCACACCAATGAACGGCGTCATTGGCATGACCAGCATTCTCTTGGAAACGCCATTGAACGTTGAGCAGCGACATTGTGTTGAGACCATTCGTGGGTCAGGACAGGTTCTGCTACATCTCATTAACGATATTTTGGATTTTTCCAAAATCCAGGCTGGCAAGGTCGCTCTGGAAGTCATCGAGTTCAACCTGCGAGCGGCCGTCGGTGAAACCATCGACCTATTTTCTGAACAGGCGAGCGAAAAGGGTCTCGTGCTGGTCGACATCGTCGATCCCAAAATTCCAATTCTACTGCGGGGAGACCCGACGCGACTCCGGCAAGTATTCTCAAACTTGGTGGCCAACGCCATCAAATTCACCAAGCAAGGCGAAGTGGTACTGCGTGCATCGTTGATCGACGTCGGCACCAACCGCGCAACGATTCGATTTGAGGTTTCGGACACTGGTATAGGAATTCCAGCGTCATCAATGGACAAACTTTTTCGAGTTTTTTCGCAGGCGGACAGCACCACGACGAGAAAGTTCGGAGGTACCGGTCTTGGCCTGAGCATCTCGAAAAACCTCGTGGAGCTCATGAGCGGCCGAATCGGCGTGGAAAGTGCGCCGGGTAAGGGGTCCTGCTTTTGGGTTGAGGTCCCTTTTCAACTCGATGAAAAGCCAGTTGCGTTCGCTCCTAGATTGGACCCTACTGGCAAAAAAGCCCTCGTCATAACCAGCAACCTTTGGATGGGGCAGCGATTGAAGGAACAGCTGCAACTGCGCGGCATCGCCTGCGATATCGCCTTGGAATTCTCTCAATCAAATTTCCATTCAGATACTATCCGCAGGGACTACGACGTCGTCGTCCTTGACTCCCAAATTGTCGGCATGAACATCGATGAATTGTCTCTTCAGCTTGACGCGGACCAAAAGTTTAATAACCTACCGATCGTGCGACTTGTCTCAAAAAATGCAATCGGAGCGATGACCTCTGGGCGCTTCCGGCGGATATTACGACGACCCTTTCGGCAAAGTGAGCTGTACCGGTCCGTGACCGAGCTCCTGGAAGGCGTCGAGATTCAGCCAGAGGTGGGACGGCGAGGTCTCGATCCTGCAATGACTAGAATGACGGACCGTTCGGCAAAGGCTGGAAGAATTCTGGTTGCCGAGGATAATTCCGTCAATCAACGCGTTATTTTGAAGATGTTGGAAATGCTCGGCTACCCGGCCGACGCGGTGGCGAACGGTGCCGAGGCCGTCATTGCCGTGAGCAACGTTCCATACTCAATTGTCTTAATGGATTGCCAAATGCCGGAAATAGACGGCTTCGAGGCGACCAAAAAAATACGCGCAATCGGCGGCGCCATGACAGAGATCCCAATTATCGCCGTCACGGCGCATGCTTTGAAAGGTGACGCGGATAAGTGCCTGGCGTCTGGCATGAACGACTACATTACCAAGCCCGTTAATTTTGCGGAACTCGAGGCAATTCTGCGTCAGTGGCATCGTCCACAGGCAAGCGTTGAGAGTCAGCAAAACTCCGTCCATTTGCCGCGGCAGTCGCGGCGCGTTAGCTAGCGGAAATGCTGGCGCCACAGCCGTTCATCAGGGTGCCAATTGAAGCCAGATTACGTAGTTATATCGCTAAGATATCGTCCTAACGTGGTCGTGACCGAATTCGAGGAGTTTATGGATCACGCGGTCGGCGACGATGAGAGTTAAACCATTATGATACTTCGCTGGAAAAAATTTGTTGTTGACCCTAGTCGGCTCTTGAATTTGCCGATCAGGAAAAAACTCTATCTGATCGTCGGCATTCTGATCGGGAACATCATTCTCGTCATTTTGACTGGGACCTTCGCGCTGAATATTCTATCGAGCATTCGCGCGTCCGTGGCCGGTGAGGACCTTTGGGCTAAAGCCCAGAAAACGGCAATTTATAGCCTCAGGGAGTATGCTCTGTCGCAAGATGACACGGCATACCAAGACTACTTGGACGCGCTAAGGATTCCTGACGCGCTGGGTAAGGCTGGTTTGGAGATCAGAAAGTCAAATCCAGATCTCGCCAAACTGAACCAAGACTTGATTGACGGCGGCGTGAATCCTAGCGACGCAGGGGGTGTCGCCAACCTTTTCCTCTATCTCAATCAGGCTCCCCACGTCGCGACAGCGTTCCGTGCCTGGGGCGAGGCTCAAGCACTTATGGCTCAGGTGCAAAGCATCGGTCAGGAGTTGCGAGCCAATATCTTGGCAAATAAGACTGGAAAAGCTGAAATTACCCTGCAGGTAAATAAAATAAAGGAGCTAAATCAAAGAATCGTGCCCCTGGAAAACCAATTCTGCGCTGAGCTTGGTGAAGCATCACGCCTGGCATCCACAATTTTTCTATGGATGATGGTTGGAGGGTCGCTATTCATCGGTCTGATCAGTGTCGCAATTGCCTTTTATATTAGTGGTGATCTGGTCGCCGGAGTGGAAAAAATTGCCATGGCCGCGTCTCAGGCCGCCGAAGGGGATCTAAAGGCTAGGGTGGTCATTCACACCAAAGATGAGCTTGGGCGCCTAGCCGATGCCTTCAACCACATGACTGAGGGCCTCGGCAAGCTGGATGTTCTCAAGGTCGAGTTTTTTGCCAATGTCAGCCACGAATTTCGCACTCCACTAACTTTGATGCTTGGCCCTCTCGAAAATATTTTATCGGGTTCACATGGCGAACTCGCGCCCTCCCTGCGACTGGAAGCGGAGCTAATGCAACGCAACGCGCTGCGGCTACTCAAGCTGGTCAATACGCTGCTAGATTTTTCCCGTAGTGAAGACAGTCGCCTAAGAGCAGCTTATAAGCCAACAGATTTATCTACCTACACTGCAGCACTTGCTAGTGCGTTTAGTGGCATTACGGAACGCGTCGGTTTGGAACTAATTGTCGACTGTCCACCCCTTCAGGAGGCGATTTACGTCGACCACGAGATGTGGGAAAAAATATGCCTCAATCTAATTTCGAATGCCTTTAAGTTCACCTTTGCGGGCAGCATTAGCATTTCACTGCGTTTACTCGCGAAAGATGTCGAACTTAGGGTGTGCGACACCGGTACCGGGATACCAGAGTCGGAGCAAATGAAGATTTTTGACCGATTTCACCGCATCCCCGGCGCTCGAGGTCGCAACTACGAAGGTACGGGCATTGGGCTCGCTTTGGTTAAAGCTCTCGTTCTGCTGCACGGCGGCGCGGTGGGTGTCGAGAGTGTCGTGGACCACGGCACGACACTCATAGTCCGCATACCGCGCGGAACTGCACATCTGCCTAGAGAGAGTATTTTCGAACCCAAGACGTCAATCTCAACAAACATTGAAAATAGCCCTTTCATAAAAGAGGCGGAACGCTGGGTCGATGGCGATCAGGAAAGCGAGTTTGGTAACAATGATCCCGGTACATCGGCGCACGAAACCGTTCCTGCAGGTGAAACGAAACGCGCTCGGATATTGGTCGCGGATGATAACTCAGACATGCGTGATTATGTGCGGCGTCTTCTGCGGCAACATTGGGAGGTGGAAGCAGTTGCGGACGGAAATGCGGCTTTAGAAGTGGTAAAAGACCGTCCACCGGACCTCATCGTAACGGATGTGATGATGCCTAAAGTCGGGGGCTTCGAACTTCTGCGCCAACTACGACAAAACCCTCAGACGAAAATGATCCCCGTAATCTTGCTATCTGCGAAAGCCGGCGAGGAAGCAAAGGTGGAGGGAATCGCGGTCGGAGCCGATGACTATTTGGTCAAGCCGTTCTCAGCCCGCGAACTTATAGCCCGCGTACAAGCGACGCTGGCTCTGTATTTTCTTCGAAAGTCGGAAGAAGAGGTGCTAAGAAGGCATTCAGAAGAACTTTCCAGATCCAATGCCGATCTTGAACAATTCGCCTACGTTGCCTCGCATGACCTGCAAGAACCGCTTCGGGCTGTTACCAATAACTGTCAGGCTCTGCAGGAAAAGTGTCGCGACAAACTTGATGCCGACGATATCGAATATTTGGAGCTTGCGGTTGGCGGCGCTAGGAGAATGCAATTCCTCGTCGAAGGCTTACTCGATTATTCCAGAGTTAGTAGCGGCAAGGTCGAATTTTCGCCATTCGATGCGAATGACGTCGTCAAGGATGTTCTCGACGATCTTCGCGAAGTCGTTGTGAGAGATGGCGGCGAGATCACTTTCGATCACTTGCCAAGTCTCGTCGGGCATCAGGTATCCTTTCGGCAGATTGTCCAGAATCTCGTCGGTAATGGTTTAAAGTTTAGGGGGGTAAACCCGGCTCGGATTCACATCGGGGTACTCGAAGGGACAGAAGGGGCCCCAGTATTTTACGTCCGAGACAATGGCATCGGCATTGAACCAAGGCATTTCGAACGGATCTTTGTCATCTTTCAAAGACTCCATGGT
>Ga0207137_1087_pt1 | contig 23858 bp, 17 predicted proteins | sample Alteio_BWMinHeat_9_FD_153572 | JGI IMG/M metagenome (GOLD analysis project Ga0207137, IMG submission 153572) | Enriched cells from forest soil in Barre Woods Harvard Forest LTER site, Petersham, Massachusetts, United States -... | ecosystem: Environmental > Terrestrial > Soil > Temperate forest >...
ATCGGAATTGCATCACAAGCACTGGGAATTGCCAAATGTGCTTTCGAAGCATCCAAAAAGTTTGCGCTGGAGTGCGAACAATTTGGCGCTCCCATCGCAAAACTTCAAGCTATACAATGGCATATAGCTGATATGGCAACTCGACTTCAAGGCGCACGCTTGCTGACATGGGCCGCTGCCAAAGCAAAGGATTCTGGGCTAAAATATACTAAGGAAGCAGCAATGGCTAAGTTGGCCGCTTCTGAGGCAGCCATGTGGATCACCACCAAAGCGATCCAGGTCCACGGTGGCTATGGTTACACAAAGGAGTACGTCGTAGAAAGGAACTTTCGTGACGCAAAGATTACGGAAATCTACGAAGGGACTTCTGAAATTCAACGTCTCGTGATCGCTGCACAGGAATTCGCTGCGACTGCTCACTAGGAGAACTCAGATGGATAGGAATGACAAGAAGTCAGCTTCAAATAAAGCAAATCAGGGGAATGATTTGGCAACTATCCGTAAGAAGCAATTGGAGTGGGAAGAAAAACTGAAACAAAGCGAAGCTTCTCTTCCCCCTCGCCCTGTCAAATTTACTACTTTAAGTGACATGGAAGTCCCTCTTCTTTCGACTCCAGTGGATCTCCACAACGATGGCTTCGATTACCTCAAGGATCTCGGTTTCCCAGGAGAATATCCCTACACGCGGGGTGTCCAACGAAACATGTATCGAGGTAAATTGTGGACAATGAGACAATTTGCCGGTTTTGCAAGCGCTGCAGAAACCAATCAAAGGTTTAAACTCTTACTTGAACACGGGCAAACCGGTCTTTCTACTGCGTTTGACATGCCCACTTTGATGGGTCTCGATGCTGACAGTCCGCGATCGAAAGGTGAAGTCGGAAAATGCGGAGTTGCGGTCTCTTCATTGGAAGATATGGAAGAACTTTTCAAAGGAATTCCTTTGGGAGAAGTCACCACTTCGATGACTATCAATGCGCCTGCGATAGTCATCTTAGCGATGTATTTCGCAGTTGCCGAAAAACAGGGTGTCCCCAAACAAAAAGTCCGGGGCACTCTCCAAAATGATATCCTAAAAGAATATATCGCCCAAAAGGAATGGATTTACCCCATTGAACCGGCGGTGAAGTTAGTCATCGATACCATCGAATACACAACTCAACATTATGCTAATTGGAATTCAGTAAGCATCAGTGGTTACCATATCCGGGAAGCGGGAGCGACCGCAGTTCAAGAACTTGCGTTTACTCTCGCAGATGGTTTGGGGTATGTAGATGAGTCCTTAAAGCGGGGTATGACCATCGATGAATTTGCTCCCCGACTCTCTTTTTTCTTTGATGTCCACAATGATTTTTTCGAAGAAATTGCTAAATTTCGAGCAGCCAGACGCATCTGGGCTCGTATCATGCGAGAAAAGTATCAGGCAAAAGATCCGAAGTCCTGGATGCTCCGAACACACGCTCAAACTGCCGGTGTATCCCTCACCGCCCAACAACCTTACAATAATATTGTGAGAGTTGCGGTTCAAGCAATGGCCGGCATCCTGGGAGGCACAAACTCCCTCCATACCAATAGTATGGATGAGACCCTTGCACTTCCTACGGATGAAGCCGTGATGATCGCACTTCGAACCCAACAGATTATCGCTGAAGAGAGCGGCGTTGCCAATGTCATCGATCCATTCGGAGGTTCCTATTTCATGGAAACTCTCACGAATAGAGTCGAACGCGAGGCTTTAAATTATATACAGAAGATTGATGAAATGGGTGGCATTATCAAATCAATTGAGAAGGGCTTCCCACAAACCGAAATTGCAAATAGCGCTTATCACTTTCAGCGGCAACTCGAAATTCAAGAAAAAGTGATGGTTGGGGTTAATAAATATCAAGCTAAAGAGTCCGTACGCAAAATGGAAACTCTCTATATTGATCGCAAAGTGGAAAAGCAACAAATTGAACGTCTTGTGGAGTTACGCCGTAAGCGTCCCGCACAGGCCCACCAACAAGCTCTTAACCGGGTGAAAGATGCCGCAATAAATGGCACCAATCTTATGGAACCCATTCTTGAGGCGGTGAAAGCCTATGCTACACTGCAGGAGATCTGCGATACGATGAAAACCGTATATGGCGAATACAGAGAGTCAGGGAGCTTTTAAATGATCACGTCAGCTAATGAGAAAAAAATTCGTGTATTAGTTGCAAAGCCCGGCTTGGATGGCCATGATCGCGGAGCAAAAGTGATTGCACGTGCCCTTCGAGATGCGGGATTTGAAGTCATTTACACCGGCCTTCATCAGACCCCTGAAATGATCGTGAATGCGGCGATCGAAGAGGATGTCCAAGTCGTAGGACTTAGTATTCTCTCAGGAGCACACAATGCGCTGGTCCCTGAGATTATTGACGGAATCAAAAAAGAAGGTTTAATGGACACGTTGTTTGTAGTGGGCGGTATTATTCCGGCGGAAGACATTCCTAGCCTAAAGTCTCTGGGTGTCCATATGGTGTTCACGCCAGGAGCAAGCCTTCAGGATGTAGTGGACTACATTCGAACTCATTCTCCGGCAAGAAGCTAATGAGTCGCTCCCCCGAAATTCAAGCCGCTTCTTTGGTCAGTTTCTTATCATTTTTTTTGATGGGGTCAGCTTCAGCCGGAACTGCAGCAATAGCTTTTGAATGTAAATTGCTCGAAAATATGAGTCCTCCCTACGTATTAAGAATTTTAGAAAGCCCCGGAGAAGAAAAAGAGTCTTTTTACGCCTCTTGGGATGCGAAAGACGGCGGCCAGAGCTTTGATTATGATCCAGTGGACATTGATCAACAACAATTCAAAAAAGACGGAAAAATATCCAAAGTAGAATTCATTTCAAAGAACTTTAAACTTAGCCTAGCCCCTTTTTATCCTATCAAAAGCGAATCTACATATAGAGGCCGATTTCAAGCTCGATTTATTCGCAGTGACAAAAAATCGGAAGTTAAAGATATTGAGGGACAGGTATCTTGTATAGTTCATGATCTAGACTGGATCAAAGGCCCTGCCAAGATCGTCAATCAATAGTCAAACTCAAGTAAAGAAGCCTACTCAAGCCATCTATTTCCATTTCGTGGGAGGGACTCATTAAGTCCCGTTTTTCCCACGCGTAAACTTAATCGTATGGTTGCCATGCATACCAGAGGGTCCTGACACCCAGCTGAATTAAAACGCGCCCTAAACTAGCCACCCGGGAGGCCTCATAAAACAACACTAAATAGTCTTAGGTTACATTTTTAGACAGAAAGCCGCTCCCGTCAAAGCTGTTCCGATGCAACACAAACAACACTTAGGCTACATTCTACTCATCGAGCAATGAATCACTAATAACACTTAAGTTACATTTTTAGTAATTTCACAGTTATTTCAAATAGTTATAAATGTATCCTAACAACTCTTAGGTTACATTTTAAAAATCCCAAAAAAAGACCTCTCCTTTAAGGAAAATGTAACACCAACATTTATTAGGTTACATTTTTAGGACAGAGCTTTTCATTCGCTCCAACCCAAAAAATAGAACTACCCATTCGGGTTTTCATCAATAATAACCACTCTATAGCGATTTAAATCGAGCGAAAACGTCGCTCTTCCTAGTCATCTGCATCAAGCGGCAATGGAATTTAGAAATAGAAAAAAGTCAGGAAACCAAACGGCTGCAATCCCAGAATACTTGAAATTATTCCTCAGGAACCTGTTTTTTGTGGATAAGTCTGTGGATAACCGTGTGGATAACTTGTGGATAAAAAAGTTATCCACAAGTTATCCACAGACTTATCCACACGTTATCCACAAATTTTTTAACACTTTTATCTTTAATATCATGTACTTAAAAAGTTATCCACATATCCACATCGACGATCATTTTTGGAATATTTTAGTACTTAACTTTATTACTTGGTCTTTGTGGATAACTCTGAAAACGCCACCCTAAAACTACCCCTTTTTCGATGGTATCTTAACTCGATAGTCAACTATTAAAGTTATCCACAAAAACCCTGTGGATAAGTGTGTGGATAACTTTGTTATGATACATTTTAAAAGTTATCCACAAAAACGGGAAAGTTATCCACAGACTTATCCACAGACTTATCCACACGCTTTTTTTATTAATTTCAATGAGTTAAGTGAGTTATCCACATATCCACACCCCCTACTACTACTACTGTCTTTATATATATAAGGATCTTAAGAAGGGGGACGTGCTAAAAAGTCTATTTTAGAGTCTTAAAGATAAGTTTGAATAGATCACCTTCCAGGATGGCGCTTAAGGGCAAAAATAGGATAAGTATGAACGCAAAGGAGATAGGTTGTTCATGAACTTTTCAATCGATCGTTCTCCACTATTAGAAGCACTTCAAAAAGTGCAGACAGTGGTAGAGAAGAAAAATACAATTCAAATACTGGGCAGCATTCTTTGCACAGTCAAAAACCAAGAGCTTTCTCTTTGTGCAACAGATTTAGAAGTTGGCATTAAAGTGAACCTTCCAGTAGAAGCGCAGCAGGAAGGGAAAATTACTCTTTCAGCAAAGCACTTCCTGGATATCGTCAAAGAGCTTCCTGAAAAGAAACTTACGATCACCCGCAAGGACAATAGTTGGATTGAACTGATTTGTGGAAAATCGAGGTTCAACATCGTTAGTCTTTCAGCAGATCAGTATCCTTCACTTCCAAATTTTGAAGATAAAACTTACTTTGAGGCTAAAACAGACGCGTTGGTCGACATGATTGATCGCACTCAATTTGCAGCTTCAACCGACACAACTCGCTATCACATCAACGGCGTTTACTTTGAACATTTGGAAACCAGCTTGATGAGAATGGTCGCGACAGACGGTCATCGACTCTCATTTGTTGATCAAGAGGTGTTTCTGAATAGCCCAGATTTAAAGCGGGGCATTATTATTCCTAAAAAAGGTTTGGCCGAATTTCGGAAACTTCTGAATGAAGGCGACAAAACCATCGGTCTTTCATTTGAGAGAGGATATATTTTCGCAAAATTGGAAAGTACCTATTTATTTATCCGATTGATCGATGGTGAATATCCTGATTACCGCCCGGTGATTCCAAAGACAGTGGATCGCTTAGTAAAAATTGACCGCCAAGATTTCAATTCGGCACTGAAGCGGGTAAGCCTTCTCGCAAATGAGAAAAGCAGAGGGATCAAACTGACTCTCCAACAAGGGCTGTTAGTAATCTCCTCCAGTAACCCAGATATGGGAGAGGCTCGAGAAGAAATCGAAGTCGAATACTCGGGTGAGTTGATGGAGATCGGATTCAACTCAAAGTACCTTCTTGAAAGCTTAGCGGTGATGAAATCCGAAAAGTTGGAGTTCTATCTGAAAGATCGGTTAAGTCCGGGCATACTCAGAGAAGTCGATCATCAGAATCACACCTATGTGATTATGCCTATGCGTATTTGAAACCATGAAGGTTAAAAGACTGAGTCTTAGGAACTTTAGAAACATTGAGGAGACCATTTTTTTCCCTGACCCTTTGATTAATTTTTTGATTGGATCAAACGGGCAGGGAAAGACCAGTTTTATCGAAGCCCTGGGCTTTCTTTCTACGCTAAGGTCTTTTCGCGATTCCAAAGTTGGAAACGTGATTCGATGGGGCAGTCAGTCCAGTGATATCTCTTGTACCTTGTTAGAAGATGATCCAGAGTCCGGAGACTGGCGAACAGAACTCCGGATCTCATTTCAGCTTTTGGATCCAAAAAATGGAAAATCCATTAAAACTGCCTATGTCAATGAAAAGGGCTTTCGAAGTTCAACGCAGTATTTGAGCCAAAGGTTCAAATCAGCTGCCCTAGGGTTTCATGCCATTATTTTTAATCCCTCGGATCATGACTTGGTGCGTGGGGATCCTGGAATCCGACGTTCCTACTTAGATCGAGTCATTGCTGCTGAAGATGTTGAGTATTTGAAAGCGCTTCAGAAGTACCATCGGATTTTAATCCAACGTAATGCGCTTCTTAAGGGGGGTGAGAATGGATCCCGAGACGTCTGGATGGGGTTCACTCAACAACTTTGCACTTATGGATCTTTGCTAGCTTTAAAGCGCTTAGGATGGATTCAACGAATTGGACCTCTCCTCACTAAAACTCTTTGTCGTATCGCTCCGCAGCAGTTACTGCTAAGAATGGCGTATATCTCAAATTGGATTCCGATTATTGAAAATTTATCTTATAATAACAATAACTTAAATTCTGTTCATTTCGCTGGACAAGGGCTCGCGCCTTCATTAAAACTTTTAGAACAATCGTTTTGGGAAAAAATTTCCGCGTATGAAGCCGCCGAGTGGAGGGTGGGCCATTCTCTGATCGGACCGCATCGTGATGATTGGTCTTTTTTTCTGGGCGATCAAATTTTGAAGGGTCATGGTTCTCAAGGTGAAGTTCGATCCGCATTGCTTGCCCTGAAGCTGTCGGAGATTGAGCTTTTTCGGAACGAAACTGGACATCGACCTCTTTTCCTATTGGATGATTTTTCTTCTGAATTGGATCGAGAGAGACGGTTGTTCCTTTTAAAGTTTCTGATGGAGACGGACCTTCAAACTTTTGTTACTACAACTGAAGATTCGTCTTTTGTTGGAAAACAGTATTGGGTCAGCAACGGGGTGATAGAAGAAGGTATGAATGACGACCGAAGAAAAACAGTCAGATTTGACTGATACCAGTGATTACTCTGCCGATAAAATTAAAATTTTAGAAGGCCTTGAGGCTGTTCGTAAACGACCTGGAATGTATATTGGTGATACCAGTGTTCGTGGATTGCATCACTGCGTTTATGAAGTTGTCGATAATTCGATCGATGAAGCACTCGCGGGTTACGCTAAGAATATCGTGACGACGGTGCATGTCGACAACAGCATTACCGTTGAAGATGACGGCAGAGGTATTCCTGTAGGGATGCATAAAGCTGCTGGAATTTCTGCAGTAGAAGTCGTGATGACGAAACTTCATGCAGGCGGAAAATTTAATGAAGAAGGCGGAGCCTATAAAGTTTCAGGCGGTCTTCATGGCGTTGGAGCTGCAGTTGTCAATGCGCTCTCAGAATCTTTGCATGTTGAAGTTCGGCAAAACGGAAAAGTTTATAAACAAAGCTATAAGCGCGGTACACCCGTTGCCCCGCTTAAAGAAGTAGGTGTTACCACCAAGAGAGGAACTCTTACTACTTTTAAGCCGGATCCGGAAATTTTTGAGACTGTAGAGTACAGCATCGATACCTTAGCGAATCGCCTTCGCGAACTTGCTTTTTTAAATAGTGGAATAAAAATCATCTTAATTGATGAACGACAAGAGCCACCCAAACAATTTGATTTTCACTATAGCGGTGGTCTGATTCAGTTTGTCGAGCATATCAATAAGTCTAAGCAAAAACTTCACGATAAGGTGATTTACCTCGCTCATTCAAAGGATTTTGTGAGCGTTGAGCTTGCACTTCAGTGGAATGATTCTTACTCTGAAACTATTTCTTCGTATGTAAATAATATTAATACAATCGAAGGGGGTACTCACGTATCGGGATTTAGAAATGCCTTGACCCGCGTTGTAAATAAGTATGCGCAGGAATCGGGCATCTCAAAGAACCTTAAAGAATCATTGACGGGCGATGACATCCGGGAAGGATTAGCCTGTGTCATCAGTGCAAAGATTCCGGAACCTCAATTTGAAGGTCAGACCAAAACAAAATTAGGAAATAGCGAAATCGAAGGTTTTGTAAATGGTGTTGTTTATGAAAAGCTGACCACCTATTTCGAACAGAATCCTTCGGTAGCTAAAAAGATCATTCAGAAAGGGGTTGATTCCGCTTTAGCACGTATCGCTGCACGTAAGGCGAGGGATCTGACCCGACGAAAAACTGCGCTAGATTTCGGTGGATTGCCTGGAAAAATGGCAGACTGTCAGGAAAAAGATCCCGCCCTCTGCGAGATTTATTTGGTCGAGGGAGATAGCGCCGGTGGTTCCGCCAAGCAGGGACGTGATCGGAAGAATCAAGCAATTTTACCCCTCAAAGGTAAGATCTTAAATGTTGAGAAGGCTCGATTTGATAAAATGCTTTCTTTTGAGGAAATTAAGATTTTAATTACTGCTCTGGGTGCCGGTATCGGGAAAGATGATTTCGATATTAGTAAAGTCCGATATCATAAGATAGTAATTATGAGCGTGGATGCTGAGGAGCATGTCTTTGTTAGAGATGCTCAAGGTGTCCGGATGACAAAAATTGGCGAGTATATTGATGCCGCTCTAGGCATTCCTGCCAGCCCGGGCCATGGGTATGAAAAGCGAGTCGATAATGATTTGGGAGAAGTCCTTTGCTTCGGTTTGGATCATCACCAAATTGGTTTTAAGCCGATTAAGAGTGTTATTAGGCACCCCCTCAATGAGCCTCTCTTTAATGTCAAAACAGCCTATGGAAGATCAGTAAAATTAACGGCTAGCCATAGTATTTTTGTTTATGAAGAAGGCAACGTTGTTTTAAGAAAAGGAAGCGAGCTCAAACTTGGAGACAAGGTTGTTGCACCTCGAAACATCCAGTTTCCGAATACTGCTCCTTCTAAATTAGACATTCTTCGCTTGCTCCACTCCATTCCTGCAGCAGCAGAACAAGTTTGGATCAGGGGTGAAGCGGTTGAAAATTGGTTCAAAGCAAAGGTCATGGCAGAGTATGCTGATCGTTCTGAATATACCGATCCAAGAGTCGATATTTCAGAAAAAGTAAGAGAAGAGTTAGTCGTTCTCAGACGTAATAAGGGAATCAGTAACAAGGCTCTTTGTGAAGTAGTAGGTATCTGTCAGCCTGTAACTTTTTATGCTTGGGAAAAAGGGACTTCTCGTCCTACTCTCCCTCATTTTCAATCTTATCTTGGGGCGATTGGCGCGGATGTTGAAGCTGTACTGAAACAAGTTACCATTGGATCAAATAGATTAGAACGGATTTGGGATGAACAATATACGGGAGCTCCTCGAAATAAAGTTCGCCCTTATGTGAGGCTTTCAGCGCTTGATGCGACTGATCTTGATTGGTTTGAAGCTCGTGAAGATTTAGAGTTGACTCCTGAGCACTATGGGAAAAAAGGAATCTCTAGATTTCTTCATGTGAATTCGGATTTGATGACTCTGCTAGGTTTTTATCTCGCAGAAGGTTCTTGCTCAGATCGAAGTGGAATAAGGCTTGCCATAGGAAATGGGAATCAGAAATTTCTACCTGAGATGGCCGAAAAATTAAGTCGAATTTTTGGCTTGTCGACTCAATCTTACGAAGTGAATGAACGAGCGGGTGAACTCAAATTAGTTAATCGTGTTGCAGTATTAGTTTGGCAACATGTGTTTGGGTTTCTGGGTGTAGATTCATTGACTAAGAAGATTCCTGATATTATTTTTAATGTATCGAATGAATACCGGGAAGATTTTTTAAGGGGTTATTTCCTCGGAGATGGAACTGCATCTGGAGGAAGGATCGCTTTTTCTTCTTCATCACGTGATGTAGCGAGCGGTGTTCAATATCTATTGTCGAGTTTTGGTGTAGTAGCATCCCTGTCTCAGCGTGAACCGAATGGTTTGGTCACAGAAATTAGAGGAAGGCCATGTGAAACAAAGAATACTCATTGGACTCTAGCAGTCACTGCACGGGAAGATTTAACACGACTCAAAAAGATTTGGATTGATCATGCAGGCGCTGATCAAGTGATTGAAAAAATCGAGAGTGAGTTTCCAAGTATCAATCGTCGATTTGATATCATTGATGGCGACTTGATGGCCTTGCCAATTGAGAAGATTTCTCCCTGTGAAGCAAGTAACGGACAAGTTTATGACTTTTCTGTAGAAGGAGATGAGAACTTCGTCGCTGGTATGGGTGGATTATGTTGTCATAATACAGATGCTGACGTAGACGGAAGTCATATCAGAACTCTGCTCCTCACGTTCTTTTATCGACAAATGCCATTGGTGGTTGAAAAAGGATACCTCTATATTGCTCAACCTCCATTATATAAAGTTAAAAAAGGGCAAAAAGAAAAATATCTGAAAAATGAACAGGATTTATCAGAACACCTGATTTCGAGTGGTCTCGAAGGTCTTCAAATTAAATCTGAGAACGGTATTTTGGCAACGAGCCAAGTAGTTTCCGCATTAAAGGCTGCGACTCGCTTTACTCGTGCGGTAGACCGCGTAGCAAGAAAATTGCATCCTGAAATTTTGAGAAGTCTTGTGATAAATGGAGTGAATTCCAGCACTCTTGAGTCTAAAGAGAAATTAGAAGAAATTCTTTCAAAAATTTCTGTTAACCTTCACGCTAGAAATGTTCCATTTCAATATAAAATTGAAAAAGATCCGGAACATAACGCGTGGTTTGCAACGGTCGAAAACACAGTTCACGGATCCAAGAAAGTAACTCCAGTGAACGTAGCGACCTTGGACTCACCCGAGTATGAGGAGCTCTGTAAGCACTATCAAGCGATGCAGACGATTGGTAAAGGACCGTTTAGTATTTTGGGAGATGCAGGTAAAGCTGATGCTGAAATCAGTGATGGCGAAGAGCTTTCGGCAAAGGTCTTGGATTACGCAAAAACAGGAATGACAATTCAGCGGTACAAAGGTCTCGGTGAAATGAATCCGGAACAACTTTGGGAAACCACTATGGATCCAACTCGTAGAACCTTGTTGAAAGTTACGGTAGATGATGCAGTGGAGGCGGATGGAATTTTCTCGGTATTGATGGGAGATCAAGTCGAACCGCGCAGACAATTCATTGAAGAAAATGCTCTTCGAGTTAGGAATCTGGATATATGAGGTCTGCTAGAGTTTTAGGGTTTGGAGCTGAAAATGAGTGAAATAACGTCTCCTCAGGATAAGAGTATTATCGTTGTTAATATTGAAGATGAAATGAGAGGTGCTTACCTCGATTATGCGATGAGTGTGATCGTAGGCCGCGCACTTCCTGATGTTCGTGATGGACTTAAGCCCGTTCATAGACGCGTACTTTACGCGATGTATGATTTGGGTAATGTTTACAACAAGCCCTATAAAAAATCAGCTCGTGTAGTTGGGGATGTGATCGGTAAATACCATCCCCATGGCGATGTACCGGCCTATGAAACTATCGTTCGAATGGCGCAGGGTTTTTCACTCCGCTATCCACTGATTGATGGCCAAGGAAACTTTGGTTCGATCGATGGCGATTCGCCAGCAGCCATGAGGTATACCGAGATCCGAATGTCCAAGATTACGGATGAACTGCTCGCGGACATAGATCGAGAGACCGTAAATTTTGGTCCCAATTATGACGATAGTTTGACTGAACCTTTAGTTCTGCCTTCCAGACTTCCAAATCTCATGATCAATGGTTCGTCTGGTATCGCCGTCGGGATGGCGACTAATATTCCGCCTCATAATATGACAGAAGTCATTCAAGCGACGCTTGCTTTGATTGATAATCCCACTGTCGATTCCGATTATCTTTTGCAATTTGTCAAAGGTCCGGATTTTCCGACGGGTGGTTTTATTTTTGGAGGAGAAGGCTTAAAAGAAGCTTATAGAACAGGTCGCGGTTCTATTACCATCAGAGCGAAAGTAGAAATTGAAGCTTGGAAGGGAGATCGGGAGAGGATTATAGTCACCGAACTTCCCTATCAGGTCAACAAGGCAAAGTTGATTGAAAAAATTGCAGACTTGGTGAGAGATAAACGGATAGAGGGTATCTCAGATCTCCGTGATGAATCAGATCGAACGGGAATGCGAATTGTAATCGAGATCAAAAAAGGAGAGAACTCTAACGTTCTTTTAAATAAGCTTTATAAACTTACCCAGCTTCAAGATAGTTACGGAATTAATCTACTTGCAATTCATCAGGCTCGTCCGAAGCTCTTCAATTTGAGAGATATGCTTTGGGCGTTTGTTGAGCATCGAAAAGATGTTGTGATTCGTCGTACGATTTTTGATCTGAAGAAGTCTGAAGCACGGGCTCATATTTTGGAAGGTTTGAAGCGAGCTGTCGAGAATATCGATGCCATCATTGCATTGATCAAAGAAGCCAAGAATCCCGAGGAAGCTCGGTCCCGATTGATAGGGCGCTTTGAGTTTTCGGAATTGCAAGCACAGGCTATTTTGGAGATGCGCCTTCAGAGATTGACGGGGCTTGAACGCGATAAAATTATTGATGAACATCAGCAGATCCTTAAAGTAATCGAGGAATTGAAAAAGATTTTGGGAAGCGAATCCCTCGTATTTGAAATGATTAAAAAAGAGCTATTGGAAGTCAAAAAGGTTTATGGGGACGCACGAAGAACAGAAATCGTCTATGATATGACGACGGACTTCGATGTTGAAGACCTGATAGCAGATGAGGACACGCTTGTTTCCATTACTCATGCTGGATATATCAAGCGAGCAGATCCGAACCAATTTCGGAGTCAGCACCGTGGAGGTCGGGGAATTCGCGGTGTAAGTACCGGAGACGAAGATTTTGTAACGGCGATCTATCGGACAAACACATTGAGTTATCTCCTCTGCTTTACGGATAAGGGTCGTTTATATTGGCTTAAGGTTTATAAAGTCCCTGAAGCAAGTCGCAGTGCAAAAGGTAAAGCGATCGTTAATTTGGTCGCGCTGTCGCCGTCGGAAAAAATTAAAGCGATTCTTCCTGTTCGCGATTTCAAGGATAACGAATACATTACAATGGTAACTCGGGCTGGCGTGGTGAAGCGAACTGCTTTGAGTGAATTTAAAAACGTTCGTGCTGCTGGACTTGCGGCTATTTCTACTGATGAAGGCGATGAGCTCGTCAGTGCGAAATTGACAAGGGGAAATAATGATATCTTCCTTTGTTCTCGCGAGGGGATGAGCATCCGATTCAATGAGCAAGATGTAAGAGTTGTCGGTCGTACGGCGCGTGGTGTTGCAGGGATGAATTTGGGTGAGGGTGATAGTGTAGTTGCGATGGAGGTTTTGGATATCCAAAATGCAGAAGCGCAAGCATATGAGATCCTCACAGTAACTGAGAATGGTTTTGGAAAAAGAACGCCCGTCAGCGAATATCGAATTCAGACTCGCGGTGGAATGGGTGTCATTACTATGAAAACCAATGATAGAAATGGCTCTATCATGGGATCTCGGCAAGTTCTTCCGAAAGACGATGTCATGTTGGTTACCAATAAGGGGCAGATGATCCGAATTCATGTGGGTGAAATTTCTGAACAGGGTCGAAATACCCAAGGAGTTCGGTTGATTTCGTTGGCAGGCGCGGAGAAGCTCGTCTCATTTGAATATTTGGCAGAAACTGCAATTGAAGTAGTACCCGAAGAGCAACCGGCTATCCTCCCAACGGAACCCGAAGGTGATGGAGGTTCAAGCTGAAGGAATTGCGGGTTGAATTACTCGGATCTCGGTTTTCAATATTTTTGCCGGCATTTTTGGTGGTTGCGCTGGCTCTGACCCTGGGGTCCTGTAGCGTGGATAGTGCTAGGAATCACTATGTTCTTGCTGAAAAACTTTGGACTGATCAGAAGTATTTGGCATCAGTTTCAGAGTTCGAGAAAGTGATTGCCAAAGATCCTCGTGGAAAGCTCGGGCTTCAGGCCACTTATAGAGCTGCAATGACGCAGTTTCTATTTTTGTCGCAGTATGGCGACGCTATTCGAAAATTTAAAGAATTTGTGAAGGGGAGTCCAGACTCGAAATCGGCCTGGGATGCTCAACTTCAAATCGGTGAAATCCTATTCGCGAAAACGGAACAATATGATCAGGCGATTTCTCACTATGAGTCTCTGATTCAGCAAAACCCAACGGCAGCCGAGAGCCCGGAGTTTCTATTTCGAATCGGGAAGAGCTATTTTTTCTTATTTCAGTTTAAAGAGGCAATCTTATCCTTTGAAACCATAATTTCGAAATATCCCGAAACGGTTTGGGCTGAAAAGGCCATGTTTGAGATTGGTTCTGCCTATTTTACACAGGGTGAACAGAATTCAGAGGATAGAATACCTGGAAAAGAGGCTTACGACGTTGCTATGAATGCTTATCAAAGATTCATCAAACACTACCCAAAGAGCTTACGAGTTCCGGAAGCACGCTTTGGAATCGCCTCCTGTTTAGAGGAATTGGATCAATTGGGCGAAGCATACCAATCTTATGCTCAATTAAAGGCCTCCTATCCTTCTCCTCAAGTGATCGATGTGAAACTGAGTCGAATTCGTGAACGAATTGCCCAAAGAAGCGGCAGGACTCGCTAGTTTTGCTGTCCCTTCTATGTTAATCACAAAATATTTCATGGGTAATAAATCAAGTGATTCGCATGATCAAGATCCATCAAGTGATAATCGGAAGACCTGGAGGCAGTTAGGCCTTTTTTCCATGATAGTGACTGATCTGGTTACTTACTCAGGAGCCGGAATAGGCTTAGGGTATCTTGCTTGGCGAAAGCTGGGGGCACCCTGGTGGGTTTTGTTGCTGATGAGCGTGGCAGGCCTAGGTGTGGCATTTTATAAAATTTACTTAGTTTCTCAGAAGGAGTTGTAAAAAGAGTCTATTCCTATTAAAAATAGACTGAATGAGTCAAATTATGCTTGTTTTGTCGACTTAATGAGATAGTTTGGCTGAGACTTTTCGACAATGTTCTGCTAAAAGAACAAAAAATTCTATATGAACGAACTCTTTTGAGGGAATCGTCTAATGCATGAGGCGCATGGTTTTAATTTAATTTCTTATCTTCCCCTATTCAATCAGCTTCCCAACCACGTGGCGATGTCCATACTTGTTGCACTGTTGTTGATCTTGACGACCTTTTTTGCACGAAATCAGCTGATTCGAGTGATGAGGAGTCCTGATGGTGGATTAATTCCTGAACCTAAGCTCACCTATCGTAATTTTTTTGAGATTATCGCTGAAGGTCTTTTTAAACTCACCGAATCTGTGATCGGTCATCATGAGGCACCGGTTTATTTTCCTGTGATCGGTTCACTTTTTGTCTTTATTTTTACCTGCAATATTGTGGGGTTGATTCCAGGTATTCTGCCTCCTACCGACAATTTGAATACGACCTTGGCCTTAGGGCTTTTTGTTTTTATTTACTATAATTATGTTGGATTTAGAGCCCACGGAATGGGTTATCTGAAACAGTTTCTTGGACCTGTGCTCTGGTTAGCCCCGTTAATGATCATCATCGAAGTTGCTTCACACCTTTTTAGACCACTTTCCCTTGCGTTTCGGTTGCGGGGGAATATTATGGGCGACCACGTTGTTTTAACAGTCTTTAGCGGTTTGGTTCCCTACCTCCTACCCGTTGTTTTTTATGGATTGGGAGTGTTTGTAGCCTTTATACAGGCCTTCGTCTTCTGTTTGATGACGATGGTCTATATTTCCCTGTCGACATCACACGATCATTGAGAAGAAAGGATAAATTTAAAATGAATTTTCGTAAGACCTTATTATTGGTTGGGACTTTATTATTGACCTTCGGCGCTTCGTTTGCTTTCGCTGACGATGCAGCTCATGCAGCAGGTGGTATGGGCGGCTTGGGTGCTGCTTTAGCTATCGGTATTGCAGCTTTCGGTGGAGCTCTGGGTCAAGGTAAGACAGCAGCAGCAGCCTTGGAAGGCATTGGCCGCAATCCATCTGCTCAAAACAAAATCTTCGTTCCAATGATTATCGGCTTGGCGCTGATCGAATCTTTGGTTCTGTACGCATTTGTTATCGCTTTCGTTAAATACTAAGAGCCGATTGAGACAGCTTTCATAATCAGTAATTCTCAGTAAAGGATGTCTTTGACATGCATTACTGAGAATTACTGTTTTCTGAGGTTTTTCCCTGATATCTTAATTGTAGAGGGGGGAATGTTCAGTGAAGATTTTCTTTTTCCTGTTATCGGTTTTGTGTTTGACCAGTTGTGCGTCTCCACGGGCAGCTGGGTTTGGTCTTTTATACACCGACACTCAAAGTGGTGTCAGTGCGACTTCCAATCCTGCTGGAACACGAGTGGGGGAAGCATGTCTCAATACTATCTTAGGTCTGGTTTCATTCGGCGATGCTACAATAGAAACGGCTCGTCGGAATGGCGGCATTACAACCATTACTTCGGTGGATGAACATTCCACAGGCATTTTAGGATTTGTTTATGGCAAATACTGCACCGTAGTGAGAGGCCGTTAAGCCTTTTTTAAATAGGGTTTCAAAAATCGAGCGGTATGACTGAGGGGATTCTTAATGATTTCTTCGGGTGTTCCAGTGCCGATCACTTGTCCCCCTCCTACTCCGCCGTCTGGTCCCAGGTCAATCAGGTGATCTGCAACTTTAATAATATCCAGATTATGTTCGATGATAATTACGGTATTTCCCTGACCGACGAGGGCTTGCAATAAGGCCATGAGTTTATTGATATCGTCAAAATGAAGCCCAGTAGAAGGCTCGTCTAATATGTAGACTGTCTTTCCTGTACTGCGGCGTGAGAGTTCTTTGGCTAACTTGATTCGTTGTGCTTCACCCCCAGAAAGTGTCGTTGAACTCTGACCTAAGTGAAGATAGCCGAGCCCCACCTCGTTGAGTACTTTCAGTTTTGCTTTGATGGGAGGAATGGCTTCGAAAAAAGGAAGGGCATCAGATCCTGTCATTTCTAAGACTTCGGCGATATTCTTTCCCTTATATCGAATTTCTAAGGTTTCGCGATTGTAGCGCCGGCCTTTGCACACCTCGCACAGGACAAAGACGTCCGGTAGAAAGTGCATTTCGATTTTCATAGTTCCGTCACCCTGACAAGTTTCGCAACGTCCTCCTTTGACATTGAAAGAATACCGGCCTGGGCCATATCCCCGAACTTTAGAGTCTGGGAGTTGCGCAAATAAATCCCGGACGAGACTAAATAAACCTGTATAGGTGGCTGGATTGGAACGGGGTGTTTTTCCGATCGGACTTTGGTCGATGTCGATCACTTTATCGATCAAGTTGATTCCCTGAATCGATTTGACCTGAAGATTCCCGTAATTGACTTTATAGAGGGACTGTATCAGCGATCTGTAAAGAGTATCGATGATGAGCGTGCTCTTTCCACTTCCAGAAACTCCCGTAACGCAAGTCAATATACCTAAAGGGATATCTACGGTGACGTTCTTTAAATTGTGTTGGGATGCACCTTCGATACGAAGCGAATTTCCGGGAGTCCACCGACGTCGGAACTGAGGAAGTGCAATTTCCAGTTCACCTCGAAGATAGCGACCCGTGAGACTTTTTTTCGATTTGAGTATGTCCTTGACTGTGCCCGCGGCAACAATTTGCCCCCCCTGGCTTCCGGCGCCAGGCCCCATGTCGATTACCCAATCCGCGCGTTCGATTGTGTCACGATCGTGTTCGACGACCAATACAGTATTTCCCATATCCCGTAGACGAGTGAGAGTGGATATGAGTTTTTCATTGTCTCGTTGGTGGAGGCCAATACTGGGTTCATCCAGGACATAGATAACACCTACGAGTGAGCTTCCTATTTGAGTGGCCAGTCTGATTCGTTGTGCTTCGCCCCCAGAGAGCGTTTGTGCCGATCGGCCTAAGTTGAGATAGTCTACTCCGACGTTTGTCAAAAAGTGAAGACGATCACGAATCTCTTTCAAGATTCGATCGGCAATGAGTTGTTCACGGTCAGTAATTTTCAAAGTTTCAAAATACTGCAAAACTTCGCCGATCGAGAGGGCGCAGAGATCTACAATGTTTTTACCTAAAATTTTAAAGCTCAGACTTTCTTTTCTAAGTCGTAATCCTTTGCACTCAGGGCAAGCCGCGGTTTCCGGAGTCAGTTCTCTTGGAACAATGAGGTCATCTTTTGAGGTTTCTTTCTCATCCGATTCCTCTGCTTCGACACTCATGGCAGGATCAATCCCAAGTCCATCGCACTTAGGGCAGGCACCCATGGGACTATTGAAAGAAAAAGTTCGAGGTTCAGGTTCTGGATAACTAATATGACAATTCACGCATGAGAACTTTTCTGACATCAAGCTTTCAGTACGATGGGGTCCCTCTTGAGTTTCAAGGACGAGCAAACCCTCACCCATCTTTAATGCAAGCTCGACCGAGTCACTGACACGAGTGGCCAGTACACCCAGGTCACCTTTTATGATGAGACGGTCGATATAAACTGAAATATCGTGCTTCTTATTTTTATCGAGTGAAATATCCTGAGCTAGGTCTAAAACTTCCTGATCGATCTTTACTCGAACAAATCCCTTTTGACGAAGTTGCTCAAGTTCCTTTTGATATTCGCCCTTGCGCCCACGAATGATGGGCGCAAGAATCGAGAAGCGTGTTCCTTCAGGAGAAGATAGAATATGATCGCTGATTTGTTGTGGCGATTGTGACCGGATTGGCTCTCCGCACTTCCAACAGAAGGGTTTGGCGATTCGTGAATAGAGCAATCTTAAATAATCGTATATTTCCGTGACGGTTCCCACAGTTGAACGCGGGTTATAGCTAGTCGTTCTTTGTTCAATAGAGATTGTAGGGCTTAAGCCGGAAATGGACTCAACTTCGGGCTTACCTAACTGCTCAAGAAATTGCCTAGCATAAGCGGATAGACTTTCGACGTAACGACGCTGCCCTTCCGCATAAATAGTATCAAATGCCAGAGAAGATTTACCAGAACCCGAAGGCCCAGTAATGACGGTAAATCGATCTCTAGGGATAACGGCGTCGATGTTTTTAAGATTATGAACCTGAGCACCTCGGACGATGATCGCCTCGTCATTTTTCAAAGGAGCTCTTGGGTGATTTGCCATTCAAGTCTGCCCTACGAATGCGCCGCACTCACACGAAGTTCAAGTGGACTATGTCCAATGCTTTGAGCCGAAGTTTTAAGAGCCGCTTCGATAATCTCCCGAATTTCGGCCAGTCTCGCTTCGTTAGGAGCTTCAAATCTCAATACAAGTACGGGTTGAGTATTGGATGCCCGAACGAGGCCCCAGCTGTCACCAAAGTCGACTCTAACGCCGTCGATATCGTTCATCTTATAGTGTGCTGCGAGGCGTTTTTTGGTTGCCTCTACAAGGTGAAATTTCTTTTCTTCCTCGCATTCAATTCGGATTTCAGGTGTTGAAACGGTATAGGGTAAATCGACAAGTAAAGATGAAAGTGGGTTCGGAGCTTCTGAAGCGATTTCATAAATACGCAGACCTGCATAAATAGCATCATCAAATCCAAAGTAACGGTCAGCAAAAAAGATGTGCCCAGACATTTCTCCGGCTAATGCTGCACCCGTTTCTTTCATTTTTGATTTGATCAGGGAGTGGCCTGTTTTCCACATAATCGGCTTACCCCCTTTTTCTGCGATATCGTTGTAGAGTTTATGACTCGATTTGACTTCAGAGATGATGGTTGAACCGGGATTACTTTTTAAAATGCTCCGCGAAAATAGAACCATGAGCTCATCACCGAAGAGGATTCGCCCTGTTTCATCTACAAGTCCGATTCGATCGGAATCACCATCGAAAGCCAGGCCAAAGTCTGCTTTTTCTTTTCTTACACAATCCACCAGATCTTTTAAATTTTCAGGGACGGTAGGATCTGGATGGTGATTGGGAAACCGGCCATCGAGTTCGCAAAAGAGGGGAATTACCTTCGCTCCTAATTTTTCAAAGAGCTCTGGAGCAACGGTGCTTGCTGTTCCGTTTCCGGCATCGATCACGATGGTTTTCCGCTTGAGGGGTTTCGCATTTTTAACAAGATATTGGATGTATTGTGGAATGATTTCGAAGTCCGAGATTTCCCCTTTTTTTACATTTGTGTGGAATCCCGAGTTCACCTTTTCCATGAGTGCGCGCATTTCCTGAATCTGATGGCCGTGTATCGTGTCTTTGCCGACGCAGGTTTTAAATCCGTTATAGGCAGCTGGATTATGAGATCCGGTCACCATGATACCGCCATCTAGATCCAAATCAAAAATGCTGAAGTAAGTGAGAGGGGTCGGGCAAACGCCCAATCGAATGACATTGAGGCCCCCTTGAGTGAGCCCAGAAATGAGTGCTTCGGCATAGCTGTCACTCGAAAGGCGACAGTCTCGGCCGACCGATACAGTCAGTGTTTTCCTCGATGCCGCTGGGGTGCGACCGGCGATATAAAGAGCATAAGCTTTTCCTAAGCACTCGGCGAATTCGGGACTGAGTTCTTTTCCTGCCAAACCGCGGATGTCATACTCACGAAAAATAGACGACTGAATTTGTAGTTTCATTTAGTTTTTACCATGCCTTTTCTCGACAAAATGAGTAGCTAATTTGATGGCTGCGAGCAGACTGGACGGGTCGGCCACCCCCTTGCCAGCAATATCAAATCCGACTCCATGATCAACCGAAGTCCGAATCATCGGCAGGCCCAACGTTACATTGACGGTATTGTGAAAATCAAGAAGCTTCACAGGGATTAATCCCTGATCGTGGTACATGCACACGACTGCATCATAACGATCTTCAGCAGGTGTAAGTATATGTTTTGCAAAGAAAGTGTCGGCTGGAAAGGGGCCATCAATTGTAAATGACGCCCCGGCGGATTTTTTTAAGCTCTCGATTTCAGGTTGAATTGTAGTTATTTCTTCTTTGCCGAAAAGTCCTTTTTCACCTGCATGAGGGTTGAGGGCGGTTACTGCTATGCGTGGCTTTTCGATACCCCAAAAATCTCTTAAACCTTGAACCGTTTGTAATATGGATTTCCGAATTTTCTCTCGAGTTAAATTTAAAGAAACATCTTGAATGCCGAGATGGGTCGTTACGAGAGAAACTCGGAGGATTGAGTTAGCCAGCATCATGGTGACTTCTCGGGTTTGGCAGAGGGCAGCGAGAAACTCTGTATGACCCGGATAGATATACCCCCCTTTTTGAAGGCGCTCTTTGCTGATCGGGCCCGTGACTAATGCTGAAACGGCTTGTTTCAGCACAAGCTGGGTCGCCTGTTCGATCGACCAGCCGACTTGATAGCCTTCTAAGAGGGATCCATGCGGAGAGGTTAAGGGAGCGGGCCATAGCCAGACGTGAGGCTGATTCATTTCGGGAGGTTGAAAAGAGCCCGATAGAGGGTTTGCTTCCAAAATAGGGACCTTTAATTTTTCAAAAGGTTCGCGAGCACCCACACAAAGTAATGCAATATTTTTATCAATTGAACCGGATTGAATCGCTTTCCAGGTAATTTCTGGGCCAATTCCTGCGGGGTCCCCCGGAGTCAGGGCGAGAACTCTCTTTTTCATGTGCCCCTGGATACGGGCAATTCTTTGGTTACATCCTCACCCGCTCGATGAATGAATGCGTTACTTCCCTTTTGTCTCTCCAGCCAAAGAGCAATTTGGTGTTGATATTCAGCGGTAATCAGCTGATTTCGAATTTCTTCTTTCATTTTATTGAAACGATCATTTTCACTCGAGGAGAGATCTACTAGTTTCAAGATACGGACGCGAGGGCCGTCTTCGAAAAGTCCGCTGATTTCACCGATCTTAAGATTTAAAGCCTGCTTTCGGATGAGCGGCGACATTTGATCTTCAGTCAGAGTTCCAATGTCACCACCCGACTGAGCGGAAGCATCATCACTGACCCTTTTGGCGACTTCCTCAAAGGATTCGCCAGCGCGAAGATCTTTTAAAGCTTGTGTTGCGACTTGTCGCGATGCAACAGGAGTTTTGTAATTACTATTGGAAATCGTAATCATTTGAAGATGAAAAGCTCGAGCACTCGGAGAATCTTTCGAAACTTGATTATAGAAATAGTTCTTAACGTCATCGTCGGTAATGCTGACTTTGGTCCTAATATCCCGATCGATGAGATCTCTTTTGCTTCCTGAGTCACGAATCAGCTCAAAATAGTCAGGATATTTGTAACCTTCCCTGGAGAGGGCTTCTTCGAGTCCTTTTTGAGTGAGATTATTAGCTGATTGGATAGTCTTGATGTCTTTCTTGACCTCGTCGTCCGTTTTTGGATACTCCTGAGCGATCAGTCGTTCATCGATTAAGTAATCGACAATGTCCTTTTGACTGGCAGATGGGCCTTTAGTTGCTAGGGAGGTCCCCGAAAAGGTAGGGTCGAGTTGAGTTCTGAGTTTTTCTACTTCACGGAATTTTTGAACATCGGAGTGTAGAATAATTGCGGAATTAACAGATGCCTCGAGTTGATCTAACAGGACCCTTTCCGCCGCTTGCCCCGTTTTCGCAGAGAGTGCCGTTGCAAACGTCAAGAGTCCCAAAAAGAGAATGAATGAAATTCCGCGCATACCTCACGTTTATACCTGTTCTGAGGTAAATCACTACTACTATTAGATGACAAATAGACAGTCCGACCAGCATTGCTCAACTCTTTTCCCTGGAAGTCTAGTGAACGGCTAATAATTCCTTAAAAAGCACTTCCAATCCGAAAAACAAGTCACGCATAGATTGAGTCGGAACGGTCACGACCAGCTTGGAATCGGGTTTGAGCAGGTACTTTTTTGGATAAGCAGCAACCAAGGAGATGACTCGCACCGGATCAAATTGACTCTGGGGTCCGGGTAAGAGGGAAACCTTTTCAGGACCTGCTGTTAGGGATTCAATTCCTGTCTTTTTTAAAGAGTGTTTAATTCGAATCAGCCAAAGTAGATTTTGAGCTTCCGGGGGGGGATTTCCGAAGCGATCCCTCATTTCTTCTTCGAGGAGGTCAATCTCTTCATCTCGGGTGGTGGCGGAAAAACGGCGATAGAGAGAAAGTCTTTGATGGACATCAAGAATATAGTCTTCCGATAGATAGCAGGGAAACGGAACCTTGATTTCAGGTTCGCGTTGCATTTCAATTTCAGATTGAGGTTGCCCTTGAAGTTCTCGAATCGCTTCTTCTAGAAGTTCGGTGTAGAGGTCAAAGCCAACTGCGGCGATGCTCCCGGATTGTTGCGGCCCGAGAATATCGCCGCCTCCGCGAATTTCTAGATCATGAGAAGCGATGCTGAATCCGCTTCCCAGCTCAACAAATCTCTGAATGACTTCGAGGCGTCGCTTGGCCTCTTCTGTAATCCCTGATTCTTGAGGAATGAAGAGGTAAGCATAGGCTCTTTGTTGACTCCGGCCTACTCTCCCACGGATTTGGTAAAGTTGTGCTAGTCCTAAGGTATCCGCACGATCAATGAGGATAGTATTGGCAGTCGGGAGATCAATTCCGGATTCGATGATGGTAGTACATACCAAGATGTCGGCTTTCTTGTGATAGAACTGATCCATTGCATTTTCCAACTCGTGTTCTGGCATCTGTCCGTGCGCTACGAGAACATTCGCTTTGGGAATGAGTTCTTTAATATGATTTGCTACTTTAAAAATAGATTGTACGCGATTATGCAAAAAGAAAACTTGCCCGCCCCGATTGATTTCAAATTCGATCGCCCTCTTGATGACTTCATCGTCTGCTTTTGAAACGAAAGTTCGAATAGGAAGCCGATCTACCGGAGGAGTATTTATAATACTGATATCTCTGAGACCGGAGAGTGCCATGTGGAGTGTGCGAGGAATGGGTGTGGCCGTAAGCGTTACGACGTGAGTATTTGTTTTAAGCGTTTTTAAACGTTCTTTATGTTCAACTCCGAACCGGTGTTCTTCATCGACTATGATGAGTCCTAAGTCATGAAATTTTACATCTTTTGAAAGGAGGCGATGAGTCCCAATGATGATGTCAATTTTTCCTTTTGAGACTGCTTCGAGGATTGTCTTTTGCTTTTTATGGCTCTTGAATCTTGAAACTGACTCAATGATCAAAGGATAGTCCTTGAGTCTAGTTTTGAAAGACTGTTCGTGCTGGTCTGCCAAAATGGTGGTGGGGACCAGAACTGCCACTTGCTTTCCGTCAGATACCGCACGAAATGCGGCGCGCAT
>Ga0207137_1088_pt1 | contig 23759 bp, 15 predicted proteins | sample Alteio_BWMinHeat_9_FD_153572 | JGI IMG/M metagenome (GOLD analysis project Ga0207137, IMG submission 153572) | Enriched cells from forest soil in Barre Woods Harvard Forest LTER site, Petersham, Massachusetts, United States -... | ecosystem: Environmental > Terrestrial > Soil > Temperate forest >...
TTTGTTTCGTCGTAAACGATTTGCAGGTTTCCTTTCAGGTTTCCATATTGCGGATTGACCGAGACGACGTAGCCTTTGTATTTCGCGGGAAGCTTGTATTCTTTCTCCGCCTGGTCCACTGTTTTCCCGGCCTTCTTCTCGCTTTGAGCCCAGGTCACGAAGTCCTGGGTGAAGTTGGTGTATTCCTTTAAATCGTTCCACGTTCCAACCGGAATGTGTCCGTTGATGATCGTGTCGACATCTTTGATCGTCGCGAGAGCCTTCGCAAGCGTCTGCGGATGAACGACGGCGTTGCCTCCACTCCCGGTGTCGATGTATGGCAGGGCCTTCCACGCGAACATGTCGCCGACATGCATCGTACGCAAGGCGGGGAAAACAACGAAACTGTCGCCGTTGGTATGGCCGACACCAAAGTAATAGAGGTCGATTTCATCTTTGCCCTTGCCGAGAGTCATCTTGTCTTTGTATGTGCGCTTCGGCAGGAACTTCGCCTTGTCGCCCTTGAACTCGTCCATTTTGGCCATGTTCGCCCTGGTGTTTTCCTGAACGACGCTATCCACCATCGTGCCGAAGGCTTCGTTGCTGCCGGTGTGGTCGCTGTGCGTGTGAGTGTTGATGATCGTGGTGACCGGTTTGTTGGTCACGGTCTTGATCCGCTCGAGAAGCGTTTTGCCCCATCCCGGAAGTTTCGTATCGACAACCACGACACCGGCATCCGTGATGAAAACGGCCGTGTTACCGCCACTGAACAGAGACGTGTCGGCTATTCCCGAACCGGTAATGATGTATAGATTGTCCTTCACCTTCTCGATCCTGGTGGCGGCCAAAGCTGCCGGCGTCGGCCCCGCCGGCGGCGCTTGAAATCCGGCAACCACCATCGATAGACAACCCACTGAGATCAATGCCCCAAGCACAAGTCCTCGCTTCATCGACGATCCCTCCTTTTTGCGCCCAACAGGTTACCACCGGCGGGTTGAAAACCCGATAGGTATGCGATAGAGTGCCGCTCAGGACTCGCGGCTTCCCACGGAGGTAAGAGCATGACTAAATCGGGTGCAGGATTGGTTGCGGCCGTCATCCTGTTGACGGCCTCGTCCGCATTGGCGCACCACTCATTTGCGGCCGAGTATGACTCGAACAAGCAGATAACGGTGAAGGGAGCCGTGGCGAAAGTCGCGTGGGTGAACCCGCACGCTTACGTTTTTGTCGATGTCAAAGATGAAAGCGGGAAAGTTACAACATGGGCGTTCGAATCCCTTAGTCCGAACGCGCTGGCGCGGCAGGGATGGTCCAGAGACTCGTTGACGGTGGGCGAGCAGGTTACGGTACAAGGTTATCTGGCGAAAGACGGAAAACCTCTTTCGGACGGATCGATGCACGCGAACTCGAAACTGATTACCAAGGCCGACGGACGCAAGGTGTTTGTCGGATCATCGGCGGACGATGCGAAATAAGCTTCGAGCGATGGTTCTGGCGCTTCTGGTTCCTGCCTTGGGAATCGCGCAGGGGCCCGTTCCTCAGAATGGCAATCTTGGCAACGATAAAGCGCCTACCGGTCCGGCGCCGCACATGCCGGATGGCAAAGTGGATTTCTCGGGAGTGTGGGATCCCGGCTTCAGCTTCGCGACTCTTGGCCAGGTTCCACTTCAACCCTGGGCGGACGCCATATATAAGGAGCGCCGAGCCAATCTGAGCAAAGACGATCCGGAAGGGCACTGCCTTCCTGCCGGCGTGCCGCGTATTTCGCCCTTTCCGCAAAAGTTCGTTCAGACGCCAACGCTGGTGGTGATCCTCGACGAGGGCAATGTCCACAGCTATCGTCAATTGTTCCTCGACGGCCGCGGCCACCCGAAGAACCTTGAGCCGCTCTGGATGGGTGACTCGATCGCGAAATGGGACGGCGACACGCTTGTCGTCGACACGGTCGGCTTCAACGACAAGACATGGCTCAATGGCCAGGGCGTGCCGCACAGCGAAGAATTGCGCGTCACTGAACGTTACAAGCGTCCGGATCTCGGACACCTGCAGGTGGAAATCACGCTGGAGGATCCGAAGGCATTCACCAAATCACACACCTTCACTCGCACGTTCACATTGCTTCTCAATTGGGAGATTCACGAATACGTTTGCAACGAATTCAACGTGGATGCGGAACACCTGGTAGGGAAGTAATCACAGAGACACAAAGACACAGAGAAAGCCTGCGGAAATTTTGAAATTGGACGAATCCTGCATCTCAAATCCGAAATCAGAAATTTCTGACTTCGGATTTGAGATGCAGGATTCGTCCAATTTCAAAATTTCCGCAGGCTTTCTCTGTGTCTTTGTGTCTCTGTGGTTACTTCCCTATTTTTCGGGGAACAGCGAAACCTTCACATAGTTATCCATGTTGAGGTAGGTCTTAGCTGCCTGCTGGATGGTTGCAGCATCCAGCTTCCTGTATAGCTCCGGAGCATTCCAGATGCCCGCGACATCTTCACCAATCTGATACTTACCGGCGATTTGAGCGAGCAGGTAGCCGTTTTGTTGGCTGCTGGTCTCGAATTCGCGCTGAAGCGCTTCCTTCTCGTCGTTCAGTTGCTTTTCGGTGGGGCCGCCGGTCTTGAACTTCTCGATCTCATCGAAGACGCGTTTGATGAGATCGTCGGTGCGTTGGGGATCGGAGCCGAACTGGACCGCAACCTGGTATTCCTCATTCGGAATCTTCTGGCCGTTGCCACCCACGGTGATGCTGTATGTACCGCCAAGTTCCTCACGAATCGTCTCCAGCAGCCTGGTCTGCAGGATCTGCGTCATTGCGCGCAAAGATGTCCGGTGTGCCGGATCGTATTCGAACGGTCCCGTGAACAGGATTGCGGTCTGGCTCTTGGGCTCGATGCCTTTCTCGACTTTCCTTTCGATGACGCCCGTGGGCGGCCGCGCCCCGACGTCTTTCCAGGTTTCGTTTCGATGAAGGGAAGGCAATCCGCCGAGATACCGTTCGACCAGCGGTTTTATTGCCGGCAGGTCGAAGCTTCCGACGAAGACAAACGTGAAGCCGCTTGCGTCTGCGAAGCGGTCCTTATAGAACGCGAGCGACTTATCGAGGTTCCATTCATCAATGGTGGCCGCAGTCGTCACGCGCCGGCGCGGATGATTCTGGCCCATGATTGTCGTCAGCGCCTGGTTGAACGCAAATGCGGGCGATGCCGTCTGGTTGGCCAGCGCAGTCCTGGCCTGCGTGGTCAGCACAGTGAACGCGGTTGCGTCGGCCCTCGGCTGAGTGAACCGGAGATAGATGAGCTGGAACATCGTCTCGAGATCCTTACGCGAGCCGCCGCCGGTCACGCCTTGTTCGAGTTCGCTGATGGTGGCTCCGGCACTCGCCACTTTACCGGTGAGGACCTTTCGCAAATCGATCGCATTGAACTGACCCAGGCCGCCGGCGGCAAGAACCTGCGCGGCACTGCTCGCCGCGGCGTAGTCTTTGTCGCTTGCGAGAGACGTGCCGCCTGGACTGAATGCGCGAAACGCAATTTCGTCTTCGCGGAACGTCGTCGGCTTCAGGACAACCTTCACGCCATTCGATAATTCCCATTCCGTGATCCCGATCGCCTCCCTGGTCGTGGCCTTGACAACGCTTCCCGGCTTGGGAAGCGGATCGAGCAGCGCGCCGGCGGTAACGGTATCGACGTAAGGTTTCAATTCCTTGTCGGGCGCGGCTTTGATGACGGCAGTCAGCCTGGTTTCATTTGGAATAACAAGTCCCGGTTTTTCCGGCGCAATAACGGTGACGATGCGGTTTCGGTCGGAGAACCACTCTTTCGCGACCTTGTTGATTTCATCGAGAGTGATGTCGGGGAGGAAGCGCTGGTTGTACGCCTGCTCCAGTTCGGCTCCGGGCAAAGGCTCATCCTCGATAAAGTTACGAATGTATTCAGCCGCTCTGCTGTTGGATAGGCGGTTGATGTCTTCGATGACCAGCCGTTCGTAGCTGCGCAGAATGTTTTGCTTCTGCCGGTCGAGTTCACTCGCGGTAAAGCCGAATCGCGATACCCGTTCAACCTCGGTGAGCAGCGCGTCAATGCCCTTCTCGATTCCATCTTCTTTGACGCGCGCTTCCAACGAGGCCTCGTCTTTCGTATGCGCAACGAAGGACTGGCGGCCCGCACCGGCTCCGAGGAACGGCGCATCCGCCTTCTGAGCGATCTCCGAGAATCGGGCGGACAGCATGCTGGAGAAGAGGCTGTCGACGATCTGTTGCCGATAAACGCCGACGGTCCCCTGTTTGCGCGCCGGCATCAGGTTTTCGATTTCGACGGAAGTGGACGTCATCTCTTTATCCGTCATCAGGGCGTAAATCGCGCCTGCATGATCGGGGATGTCATAGGTCGGCCGGGGCTTCTCCGCTTGCGGCGCCGCAATGGATCCGAAGTGCGACTTGATCAGATTCTCGACCGCGGATTTATCGAAATCCCCCACAGCGACGACGGCCATGAGATCGGGTCGATACCAATCCGTATAAAACTTCTTCAATACGTCCGGTTTGAAGTTTTGAATGATTTCGGTCTTGCCGATTGGCAGACGATCCGCATAGCGCGAACCCCTGAGTACGAGCGGAAAGAGTTTGTCCGTAGTGCGCGCGCCCGCGCCTCTGCTAAGGCGCCATTCTTCCATGATGACGGGGCGCTCTTTGTCGATTTCAACGGGATCGAAGGTGACGTTGTGCGCCCAGTCTTCGAGGACTGTCAGCGCCTGATCCATGACTCCGGTTTTGTCCGTCGGGACCTGGAGTATATACACGGTCTCGTCGAAGCTGGTGTAGGCATTCAGGTCCGCGCCAAAGCGCATTCCCAGCGATTCGATGAATTGAATGATGTCGTTCTTCGGGAAGTGTTGCGTGCCATTAAAGGCCATATGCTCGACGAAATGTGCCAGACCCTGTTGATTGTCATCCTCCAGCACCGACCCCGCCTTGACGACCAGCCGGAGTTCCGCCCGCTTTTCGGGCTTCCTGTTGGCGCGAACATAATATTGAAGCCCGTTCTGCAAATGACCGATCGTGATTTGCGGATCGACCGGTATCGCCTGCGTGAGAGCTGTGGATTGAGCGCCGGCAAGGCTTGTAAAAGTCAGGAAAACCGCCAGCAACGTGACCGGCGTGCGTTTGAGAATGTTCATAGCTGATCCCCTCGTACCTGGAGTGTGGATGGTCGGATTATGGGCGCGGATCTGTCTGCCGTCAAATGGAAGCCGCGGAGCGGCGATAGAGCGTAGCCACGGCTGAAGAATGTGGCAATTAGAACCACGGCCTTCAGCCGTGGCTGCACGCTATCGCCGCTCCGCGGCTGGCCGCCGGGGATATCGAGGGCGCCAGCCCGTGGTTCGTGAGGAATCAAGACGTGCGACCCCTGCTGATCAGCAAATGCGCGTGATTAGCAAATGCTGGAGCTGAGAGCTTTGCCGGACAAAACGGGGGCAGGCCACAAGAAGCACAAAAGACGACTGATGTCCTGATCAATCCTCAATCCGGCAATTCTTGACTATGCAAGCCATTACTGTAGCGGCGGTCTATGAGCGCCGGTTTTAAAGTGTCTCGTAATCTACATGTTTGTCGCGAGTTACCATAAAACCGGCGGTCATAGACGTCATAGACCGCCGCTACAGCGGGCGTCTCATCCAAATTTCAAATACGGCATGATTCGTGCAGGGAGTCTTGGATGACGTCGATCCTGATTCGAGGTGAAGGTATCGCCGGATCGTGCTGTGCGCGCTTGCTTGATCAGGCGGGGCTTGCTGTCTGGCTTTCAGGACTGAATCGGCCGAAGTTGCCCGCAATCATGATGGGAGACATCGCCCAGAAACTCCTTATGGACGTTTTCGACAACGTGGATCTGTTCGTGGACCTGCCTCGAATCCGCAGACGAATCGTCTTATGGGGTACGGACTCCAAACCCATGGTGCTGCCGCACTCCGCCGTTGTTATTTCCGAGCAGGCGCTGTTAAGCCGGATTTATCAGCGATCAGAGCCTAGCGAGTTCGCACAAAGTGCGCCGGACTGGACGGTTTTTGCTTCGACTGCCATGCAGCCGTCGTCAGTCGAACACCATTTTGGTTCGCGGCTGGCCGCTGCCTCTGCCGTACAACTGAGACCCGACTGCGACAGCGAAGCGTGCTGGACCGAGTCTATCGAGAACGGTTGGTTGTTCCTGCTGCCGGGCGGCGCCAGATCCGCTTGGCTGCTTTCGGTAGGAGACAGTTCAGATCTCCTGTTGGAGAAAAGCCGGCTGATTCAGGGGCAGCTTCTGAAAGTGCATCCGCCCAAGGGAAGTTTTGTCTGTCATCCCCGGATCGTACAGCCCCTGGCTGAACGCGGATGGATCGCGTGCGGGACGGCCGCAGTAGGATTCGATCCATTGTGTGGAGACGGAACCGGCAATGCTGTCCGCGAAGCGATCCTCGGATCGGCGGTGATTCGCGCCGCCAGTGAACACCTCGACGTCGATCCACTTGTTGCACACTACCGTGCTCGCGTGCTCGCAGGTTTTGCACGGCACCTGAAGTTATGTCTGGATTTCTATACAGCAGGACGTTGCGGGCCATGGTGGGACGATCAATTGTGCGAGTTGAAACGCGGCCTGGACTGGTGCGCCCAACAAAGCGCCGGTATGACTGGATTCCATTACCGTCTGAACGGTTTCGTACTCGAACCCGCCGATTGAATTCGTGATTCTCTTACATTTTCGTTCTGAGCAACCGCAACGAATTACAAATCTGTCTTCTGCTTGCGCGTTCGCTTCTCCCACCGCAAACTCTTAACACATTTTGTAAATGACGTTTAACCGCTTCACGTTGGGTTGTGGCCAGTGTGGAGTTGCGCGTGCTAGTAAGCCGAGCCATAGGGACCAGGTTCTGTTCCATCCTTTTGTTCCATACCTTGAGCGGGTGAAAAGACTATGACTAGTTTCTCTTTTGCGAGAATCGCGCTAACCATCCTGGTAATTGCAAGCCTGACATTGGGCGCTGCTGCAGCCCTCGGCCAGTCTACATTTGGAACCATTCTGGGAGCAGTGCATGACGCATCGGGCGCGGTCGTGCCCGGCTGTGCGGTCACGATCGAAAACACGGGCACTTCATTGCGCCGGTCGACTGTGGCTGATGAGAACGGATCTTACACTGCGCCGAATCTCGAGCCGGGTACCTATAAAGTGACGATGGCGGTTCCGGGATTTCGGGTTGCCGAATACACAAACATTCAATTGCAGAGTCGCCAAACCATTCGCATCGACGGTCAGATGATTGTGGCCAGCCAGACTGAGACGGTAAGCGTCACGGCTGAAGCTGCGCCAGTCATTAATACGGAAGTCTCGAACATTGCCGAAATGAAGACAGGTCAGGAGTTGACGGATCTTCCCGTTTCGGTCACAGCGCGATCTACGGGATCGACAAGCGCCCTCTCGACCTTGACGTCGCAACCCGGAGTACAGACCGACGCGAGCGGCAACATTTCTGTGGTGGGAACCAAGCCCGCCATGCTTTCGACCAGTATCGACGGAATCAGCAGTATTGCCCCCAGAAGCTCGGCCACGATGGCGGAACTGTTTCCCTCCAATGATTCGATCGCGGAGATTCGAGTGAGTGAGGTCAACAACACTGCCGAGTTTGGCGGCATCAGCGACATCACGACGATATCGAAGGGCGGCACGAACAGCTATCACGGCGGTCTCTTCGAAAACCTCCAGAACACGGTTCTGAATGCGCGCAATCCCTTCAGCTCCGCGCGTCCGAAGACCATCATGAACAACTTCGGTTTATTTATTGGTGGCCCGCTTTCGGTTCCTGGAGTCTACAAGGGTAAGGACAAAACATTTTTCTTCATCGCCGCCGAAGCCCTGCGTTTGCCAAAGGAGCAGGTTGTTGTCTCGAGCGTCCCTTCGCTTGCTCTGCGCAACGGCGATTTATCGGCGTACTCCACAGCGATAAAGGATCCCAACACAGGTCTGGCGTTTGCGGGCAACCAGATACCGTCGGACCGGATCACGGCGCTTTCGAAAAATGTGCTCCAGTATTTGTTTCCGTTACCGAACACGGGAGCGTCGAATGCGATCGCCAACAATTACGTCAAGAACTTCGCCACACCGATTTCAAGCAACCAGGGCGATGCCCGCATCGACCGGAATATCAATTCACGACAGACGGCGTTCGCCCGCTTCACGTGGAAACAACGCAGCGTGTTTGCCGCTCCCGGTGCTGGGAGTATCAACGGATCGCCCCTCCTCGGCACGTTCTCGCAGCCCGAGACCGACTACGGTTTGACGGTGGCCCACAATTTTGTAATGGGTCCGACATTGTTGAACGAGGTTCGCGGGGGATTTACGGAGCGGCATACCGCAACGACATTCGGAGTCACACCGAGTCAAATTGCCGGGGAACTCGGTTTGACGGGGCTTCCGCCCTTTCCATCGGGCAATGCGGTTCCCAATTTCAATATCACTGGTTTTCAGGCGACCGGCGGAACCTCGTCGAGGATCGGGCGCGAGGGAACAGTGCAGATTTTGGATAACCTGACCTGGAATAGTACCGGTCACGCCGTGAAGTTCGGCGGCGATTTCCGTCACATGACTGGTTTCGCCAACAACGTGTACGCCGCGCAGCGTCTCGGCGTGTACACGTTCAACAACTCTATTACCAGTTCCCTTGTCGGCAACCCATATGCGTCGTTCCTGCTTGGTATCCCTGACAAAACACAGTTGAACACGGTAATTCAGCCGGATAGCGACGGCGTTGCGCATTCACTCGCCCTCTATGTTCAGGACGACTGGAAAGTCACCTCCCGTCTCACGGTGAACTATGGTCTGCGCTGGGAATACCACCCGATGTTCTGGGACCGGCTCGAAAACGCAACGAACTTTCTCCTGGACTACAGTTCCATCGCCGGCGGACAGCGTGTCAATGGGGCCGTCGTCATATACAACAACGATGCGTTTAAAATCCTGAATCCGGATTTCGCTACTTCGATTGGCAGTACGCCGATTCTCACCGCACAGCAGGCGGGAATTCCGGAGAGCCTGCGTTTTTCGGCGAAAACTGACTTCGCGCCCCGCGTTGGATTTGCATGGCGGCCCGCGGCGGACGGAAAAACAGTGATCCGGGGCGGTTTCGGCGAATTCATTGAGGGGCCGTTGGGCGCATTGCTGGGCGCAGGATATGCGATTCACAGCGCGAACCAGGCGTTCTACAACCAGAGCATTGTCAACGGCCAACCGACGCTGCAGTTTCCCCATCCATTCCCGGCGCAGCTGGCACAGTACGGGACTCAGTTCTTTCAACAGGCGGCGGATGTTCACTTCAGAGATCCCAAAGTCGATGAGTGGAATTTCACCTTTGAGCATGACCTTGGAGCGGGTACGGCCCTGCGTCTTTCCTACAATGGCAGTCACGGCAGAGATCTCGGACGACAGGGCAATGCGGATCAGCTTGCCCCGAATACGGTCGGCTACACCGCGGGCAGCCCGCTTCTCCTCTATCCCGCCATGGGGCTGGTAGAGATCGAGACGAACGGCGGGTACAGCAATTACAACGGATTGACTGCGGCTGTGACCAAGCGGTTCTCTCACGGTCTCCAGTTCCAGAGCAGTTATGCATTCGTGAGGAACCTGACCAATGCCCAGGGTTACAACCCCACGGCCTTTGCCAGCGAGGCGGGTGGCTTGAGCACCGATCTTCGGCAGCCGGCCCTCGACTACGGTAATGTGGCATTTTCCCGGCGGCATCGTTTCCTCTCGACATTCCTGTATCAGCTTCCTGGCCCGAAACAGAATTCCGTACTTGGCCAGGTTGCCGGGGGCTGGCAACTGGGCGGCGTTTTCCTGTTCCAGTCCGGCCCGTTCCAGACCGTGACAGTTCCAGGGGCGGATCCGTCCGGTACGGGTTTCCCGGTGCTGTGGGGAAACGGCAGGGCGGATCTTAATCCAGGCGTCGGCCTCTATGCGGACAGCAGGACAGCACAGCATTGGATCAATGCTGCGGCTTTCGCGGTTCCGAAAACCAATATCGGCCGTTATCCAACCGCTCCCGTCGGCAACATCGTCGGACCCGGTACGCAGGCGATGTCGTTGTCCCTGACAAAGTCCGTGCGCATCAAGGAGTCGGTGCGTTTCCAAATTGGAGCTCAGGCGGCAAATCTCCTGAACCACGTGAATTTTGCGCCGCCGAATACGACGTTCAACACGGCGGCATTTGGAACAATCTCGAATGTTCAATCCGCAGAGGGTGCGGGTCCCCGTCAGATTCAAGTCACGTCACGTCTGACGTTTTAGTGTCAGCCATGGACGCGAGTTCGAAACTTACATATTCGTTTTGTTTTTGAGATCGAATTACAAATCTGTCGCCGCGCCGCGCATCCATCAGTTCCACGTGAGAACGACTAACACATGTTTTCAATTGGTTTTAACTCCATACACGCTGGGTTAAACGCTTATGGAATCGCAAGTGCCTAGAGAGGCCGACCATTTCCGTTGTTCCAGCGCTAACAGGAAAAGACATGAGACGTCTCTCTATTTCGCGGATACGGCTGATCGTCATTGTGACCGCTGGCGTGTTGGTATGCGTTGGTACGGCCTTGGGGCAGTCTACTTTTGGAACCATTCTCGGCACTGTGCGCGATTCATCTGGGGCACTGATACCGGGCAGCGTCATCACGGTTGAGAATACCGGGACGTCGTCGCGCCGGTCGGGCCTGTCTGATGAAAGCGGTTCTTATACCTTTCCCAATCTGGAACCCGGCAGCTACAAAGTGAAGATCGAATTGCCGGGATTTCAAGTAGCGGAATATCCAAACGTTCAGTTGCTCGCACGGCAAGCGATTCGCATTGATGGCCAGCTGACTGTCGCAACACAGGCCGAGACGGTGAACGTGATGGCAGAAGCCGCGCCGGTGATCACGACGGAAGTCTCGAGTATTGCGGAAACGAAAACGGGGCGCGAGCTGTTGGATCTTCCCATCGCGCTGGGCTCGCGCGCTCTGGGCTCGACGAGCCCGATTTCGACGCTGACCACGCAGGGTGGAGTGCAGGTGGATAATGCCGGAGGTCTTTCGGTGGCCGGCTCGAAGCCCAGCATGCTTTCGGTAAGCATCGACGGCATCAGCACGGTGAGCGTCAGGTCGGAATCGGCGGCCGCGGAACTGTTTCCGTCCTTCGGTACGATCGCCGAGATCCGCGTCAGTGAAATCAATAACGCGGCGGAGTTCGGCGGTGTGAGCGACATCACCACCGTCTCCAAGAGCGGCACTAATCAGTTGCACGGCGGCCTTTTTGAGAACCACCAAAACACCGCTCTCGATGCCCGCAATCCATTCAGCGCTGCAAAGACGAAGACGCTGATGAACAATTACGGCGCCTTCGTGGGCGGGCCGGTGAAAACCAACAAGACGTTTTTCTTCGGCAGCTTTGAAGGTCTCAAGCTTCCCCGGGAAACTTTCATCTTCCAGAGCGTGCCCTCGTTGGCATTGCGCAACGGGGACCTTTCGGCGTATTCGGGTGTCATCAAGGATCCGCAAACGGGTTTGCCATTTGCGAACAACCAGATTCCGGCCGACCGCATTTCGCCGGTGTCGAAGGCCGCGCTGCAATACCTCTGGCCGCTTCCGAACACCGGACCGGCAAACGCGATTGCGAATAACTACAGCGTCAACATGCCCACTCCCATCAGCAGCAATCAGGAAGATTTCCGCATCGATCACACCATTTCGTCCAGACAAACGGCGTTCCTGCGCGGAACCTACAAGTCGCGGGCGGTCGAGACATCTCCAACTTCAGCGCAATCCGTCATCGCCGGTACGGCTCATCAGCCCGAGAGAGACTACTCTCTTACGGCCGCATATAACTTTATTATCACTCCGCGATTGATTAATGAATTGCGGCTTGGTGTGAGCGACGTCCGCGTTCTGACCAGCACCGCTCTTTCAGCCAGGGATATTATCGCGAAAATTGGCGTGCCGTTACCGGACCCTCCGGACGGGAGCACCTCTCCGACGTTCACCATCAACGGGTTCCAGCCGACGGGTACGGCTGGTTCCTCGGTTTCCCGATCCAGGACGCTCCAGTTGCTGGACAACCTGAGCTGGACCAGCGGCCCTCACACCTTGAAGTTTGGCGGCGACGTTCGCGGGCTGAGCGCTTATTTCAGTAATGTCTTTTCCTCGAATCGTGCTGGCAGATACACATTCAACGGGTCGGTCACGAATTCCCTGATCGGGAATCCCTATGCGGCATTTCTCTTAGGAGTACCCGACACGACCGGTATCGGACTGGTTAATGTTGCCGATTCAAATGGCCATGCGATCCATTACGCCTTTTATGCGCAGGACGACTGGAAGGCTTCGTCGCGGCTGACGATCAATTACGGAATGCGGTGGGAATATCACCCGCCGTTTCACGACGCTTTGAACAACATTGCAGTCGTGCTTCCCGATCCGTATACCATCGTCAATGGCACTCTCGTGCACGGAGTCGTCGTAGTTCCGGATGCCGGATTGTCGATCGTGCATCCGCTTTTCGCGGCCTCGGTCGCGCCGACGCCGATCCTCACGGCGACCCAGGCCGGGCTTCCGCAGGAGTTGCATCGGTCCCAGAAGACCAGTTTTGGGCCTCGCATCGGCTTTGCGTGGCGGGCATCGGGCAAGACGGTAGTCCGCGGAGGCTATGGACGGTTCATCGAAGCCATGCTGGGGACCCTGACCAGCGCAGGCTGGGGCATCCCCGCAAGCGACATCGCCACCTTTACGAACTCGATCGCCAATGGCCAGCCGGCGCTCTCGTTCCCCTATCCTTATCCTGCGAACCTGGCGCAAACCGGCACGCAGAGCATTGCGATATCCGCCGACGCGAATTACCGGGATCCCTACGTCCAGCAGTGGAATCTAACGATCGAGCGAGACCTGGGCCACAGCACTGGCGTGCGGGTGTCCTATGACGGCAATCACGGGTCGCAGCTGGGATACACCGAGAATCTTGGTCAATTGCCGCCGAATACCCTAGGGTTCGCCGCGGCGAAAGCGCTGTCGCCATTTCCCCAGTTTGCCCGCTTCGGTCAGGAAACCACCGGAGCCTGGTCTAACTACCACGCCTTCACGGTCGAGGCCAACAGGCGGCTGTCGAAGGGGCTTCAATTCTCGGCCAACTACACGTTTGCCCGGAACCTTTCGAATGGCCAGGGGTACAATCCCACAGCCTTCGCTTCGCAGGCCGGCGGCGGGGTTACAAACCCGTACAATATCGGCCTTGACTACGGTAATGTCGCCTTCACTCACCGGAACCGTTTCCTCGCTACGTTTTTGTACGAACTGCCCTTCGGAGCCAGCGGGCCTCTCCATCCAGTGATCGGCGGCTGGCAGGTGTCCGGCGTCCTGCTCTATCAGACGGGTCCATTTCTGACGGTGGTCGCGCCCGGAGCCGATCCGATGGGCACGAATTTCGCGAATCTCGAAGGCGCTGGCCGCGCGGATGGCAATGCCGGTGTGCCGCTATACCCGGACAATCAGAACATCACCCAGTGGATCAACAAGGCTGCGTTTGCGATCCCCCAGAACAACATCGGACGGGCGGCGAACTCCTCGGTTGGTGCATTGGTCGGACCAGGAACGCAGGCGGTTTCGCTCTCTTTGTTTAAGTCGGTCCGCATCAAGGAGGGCATTCGATTTCAAGTGGGCGCCGCGGCGTCCAATGCATTCAATCATCCAAACTACACGACGCCAAATCTGAACTATGGCACGGCGCCGTTTGGAACCATCACCAATGTTCAGTCGGCGGAAGGCGCAGGTCCCCGCCAGGTTCAAATCACGTCGCGTGTGATCTTCTAGGAGGATAGAACAGATGTTTCTGAAGAAGTGGTTTCTAGCAAGTGCGGTTGTTCTGCTTGCCGCCGTCCTGGGTCAGGCACAGGATACTACAGCAGCCGTTGGAATTCCGATCAGCCATCAGCTCACCATCGACAAATGCGGAGGCTGTCACCCGAAGGATGCCACCGGCATGATGCGCCGGATCTCCTATATGCGGACGACGCCGGAGGTTTGGGAGCAAGCCATCAAACGGATGATTCGCCTCAACGGCGTCGTGATCAAGCCTGAAGAGGCGCGCGAGATTCTTCGCTATCTCAGCAACAACAATGGCCTGGCGCCAGAAGAAGCGAAGACCGCCTTCTGGGAAGCCGAGCACCGGATGTTCCGCGACCAAAGCGACAAGATTCCAAGTGATGCGTTACAACATACATGCAACTACTGCCACACCATTGGCCGCGTTTTGACGCAACGGCGAACCAGGGACGATTACGAGAAACTCATCAACATGCATCTCGGACTTTTCCCCGGCGCCGAAAATACATTGCGGCCCCGGCGGCCAACCGGAACTCAATATGAAACTCCGGTTGCGTTTACCGCCCCCACAGGTGGCAATCCCGCGGTCGCTGCGCCTGCGCCGGCCAATACGAATCTGCGTGCCGACGGAAAGGATCCAGCGGATGTGGCGATTGATTATTTGTCGAAAGAGCAACCGCTGATGACGCCCGAATGGGCTGCATGGAAGGCAGTGATGCGATCTCCCAAGCTGGAAGGCTCGTGGATGCTCACCGGCTATCAGCAAGGCAAAGGGCGCATCTTCGGCACTGTGACCATCTCACCGGGTCCGACGCCGGACGATTTCGTCACCAAGGTCGATATCGAGTATGCGGCGACAGGGACAACAGTATCTCGAACCGGAAAGGGCATCGTTTACACGGGCTATAGTTGGCGCGGCCGGAGCACAGCCCCTGCCGGCACGGTCGCCCCAACGGACCCGTCCGCCGCTCCCACCGAGTGGAGAGAAGCTCTTCTCGTTTCGCGTGACGGCAACACCATGGATGGCCGCTGGTTCTGGGGAGGGTACGATGAGTTCGGGATCGATGCGCACCTGACACGAATTGGAACCACACCAATGCTCGCCGGTGTGGGCGCCTTCGCTCTGCAATCACCGTCTTCCGGCGATGTGAAAGTCTATGGCGCTAACTTCCCGGCAGACATCAAGGCAACGGATTTCGATCTCGGCAACGGAATCACAGTTAGTCGAGTGACGCGCCGCTCGGCTTCCCTGGCGACTATTGCAGTTCAGGTCGCTGCCAATGTCCCGGTTGGTATTCGCGACATATCATTGTCGCGTTCGACAGTAGAGCGCGCGATCGCTGTCTACGACAAGATCGCCTACATCAAGACTCTTCCCGACGCCAGTATGGCGCGGCTCGGCGGCGTTGTTGCCGCGAAACAGTACGCGCAATTCGAAGCGATCGCCTATGCGGCCGGTCCGGATGGAAAGTCTGAGACTGCCGACGACATTCCTTTGGGACCCGTCCCTGTAAAGTGGGCGATGTCCGAGTTCCTTTCGACGCCCGATGATGACGATGTGAAGTTCGTCGGGACTGTCAATCAGACCACCGGCCTGTTCACTCCGAATGTCGAAGGCCCGAATCCGGAACGTAAGAAACAGTCGAACAATTTCGGCGTGGACAACTACGGCGATGTCTGGGTCGATGCGGAGTATGAAGCTCCCGGTGGAAAGACAATGAAAGCTCGTTCCTACCTGGTCGTCACCATCCCGGTATACGTGCGCTACGACCAGCCGGAGGTTTCGAAATGAGCACCACTGAAGCTCTTATTCCCGCTCCGATGTACCGGCAGCGCGAATTCCACGGTTTCGAATCAGCCGGGACCCAGTTTGTGTACCTGGTTCCCAGCGGGTCGATTTTCTCCATCGACAAGATTGGCCTCGAGATTCTCGACCGCGTTAAAGAGGTCAGTCCGACGAAGGAAGAGCTCGTGGGATTTTTGATCGAGCGTGGCTATGCGCCCGCCGAGATCGAAGCATCCCTTATGGAATTGGAATTCTCGGAAGTTATTCAGCGGGGAGATGTCATTCCTGTGCAACCGAAGCTTCCGGAAAAGAACTTCCCGCTCCAAAGAGTGGTTCTGAATATCACGAATCAGTGCAATCTCGCCTGCACCTACTGCTACGAGTACAGCGAAGACAAAATCAGCAAGACCGACGGCAAGCCGAAGTATATGTCGCCGTCGGTTGCGGAGTCCTCGATCGACATGTTGATCAAGGAGTCTGGTGACCGGCCGTCGATTCACGTGACGTTCTTTGGCGGTGAAACGCTGTTGAATTTCCCGACGTTGCGCACCTCCGTGGACTATGCCAAACGAAAGTGCGCTGAGGCCGGCAAGACCGTCGAGTTCAGTTTGACGACGAATGCGACGATGCTCACCGAGGAAATCGTCGATTTCATCGCCGAGCACAAGATCGGCGTCACGGTCAGTATCGATGGCGACCGCGAACTGAACGACAAGATGCGTGTGTTCTCCGACGGGCGCGGCAGTTATGACGTTATTGTTCCGCGAATCCAGATGCTCCTCCACCGCCACAAGACCAATTCGATCGGCGCACGAGTCACTCTGAGCTCAGGCAATTCCCACGTTCGCCGGATCTACGAACACCTGACGCAGGAAGTCGGGTTTTATGCTGTCGGTTTCTCGCCGGCGACCGCTAATCCGAAGCGTCTCTATTCGATCGGCGAAATGAAGATGGGATCGATCCTGGAAGGATTCGAAGACCTGGCCTGGGAATACCGCGACTGGGCGATTGCCGGCCGCCAGCATGGTTTCACGAACGTGAATGATACGTTGAAGGAACTGAATTCCGGTATGAGCAAGGCATATCCCTGCGGCGCCGGCCTCGGTTTGCTGGGCGTCGGCACCGCAGGCGACATCAGTCTGTGCCATCGTTTCGTCGATTCCGATGTTGGAAAGATGGGGCATGTGGACAAAGGCGGCGTCGATCATGCCGCCCGCGATCAGTTCCTCGGTACACACCACATTGGAGCCCGTTACGACTGCCACACCTGCTGGGCGCGGCCGGTATGCGCCGGCGGTTGTTATCACGAGGCGTTTGTGCACTATGGGGACACCTCTGCTGCAACTTTACATTACTGCGATTGGATCCGCGGCTGGAACGATCTCTGTCTTCGCATTTACGGAGAGATCAGCCAAAAGAACCCGTCGTTTCTAGACCGTTTCGGCGACAACTGACAAAGGAGGGTTTACCGGCCGGCCATCTAGTGTGGTGTCTCTCAATTATCTGGACACCATCACTGTAGCGGCGGTCTATGACCGCCGGCTTTATGGTAACTCGCAACAAACATGTAGATTACGAGACACTTTAAAACCGGCGGTCATAGACCGCCGCTACAGCGGGCGTCTCATCCAAGTTTCAAACGTCCCGGCAATTGAGAGACACCACACTAGTAAATTCCACTGGTAGCCGGCCGGTGGGCCCGACGTTACAAAAAAGGAGGCCATTCAATGCATTCAATGAAACCGATCAACCGCAAAGCCCGCAAGGTGGAAGCGAGTGTGATCGCAGCGACAGGAGATGTTCAAGCTCTTCAAAAACGAGGCGGTGAAGGAAAGATTTATTATCCGATGGGGTGCACGTTGAACTTTACGCCCGGGTGGGAAGTAGACATTTCCGGCGGCGTCGCTGGTCTCTGCCAACCCGTGGAGCGCGACTTGTTCGATTGCCATCTGGGTTGTGGCTGGCCCGCGCAGGTGCCGGACCATTTGAACAATGCGGTCGACTGGACCGACAAATGCGCGTCAGCCACGAATGACTGGCGCAAAATCGATATCGTTTTTCCATAAAAGAATCGGAGAATTTGTCCCATGAGGAAGCTTTTACTCGCAATGTGCTGTCTCGTATCCAGCCTGGCAGCCGCCCAGACCCCAGGCCAGTTGATGTACGTGGGGACGCTGGACAAGAAACTCCTTATCATCGACGAAGGCAAAGAGGCTGTCGTCGGGGAAGTCCCCCTTGGTGGAATTCCCCGAACGGTCGCTTTATCCGCGGACAAGAAGAAACTATATATTGTCAGCACGCTGATGCTGCTCGAGACCGTGGACCTCGACGCGCAAAAGGTCACCAGCAGCTTCAGCCTTGCGGATCCGCGTACGAAGGTGCGTATTACCGCGAATGCTCCGGCCATCCTGGAGGGGGGTGGCGCACGGTATTCGGGCATCGCGGTCGATCCCCAGGGACGCTACCTTTACACGACGATGCGGAATGTCGTGAAAGAGCTCGATCAGTTCCGGATCGATCCTCCGCAATTTGTTGCAATCGACTTGGAGGATAAGAAGATTGCCAAGGCTTGGCCTTTCCCGAAGGACATGAACCAGGGCTTCGGCTTCAACGCGACGTATAAAGTGTCCGCTGACGGAAAACGCTTGTACGTGTTTCAAGAGAACATATTGATCTTCGATCTGGAGACATTCAAACAGATCGACAGCATCGAATTGGCGCAGCCGCCGTTCCCGGGGGCTTCTCCGTACCGGTTGGCGGCCAGTGATGATCCATTCGAGGCGCCGGATTCGGTCACCTCGGTGTTTACCGCCGTCGATCCGATCGTCCATAAGGGAACGATGGGAGTCGCGAAAATCGATTTGGCGACTCGAAAGGTCGACTACTTCCCGATCGGTCCCACTCTCCCGATGAGCTCGTTCATGCTTTCTCCGGATCGAAAACGCGGCTATTCGGTGATGCCGAAAATCAGTACCGGCGGAAACCGCGAATCGGAATGGTGGGTGTGGGATTTGCAGAATCACAAAGTCATCAAGAAAAAGAGCCTGGACGCGCGCCCGACCGGAACTCGATTCGCTGTGAGCAGTGACGGCAGGAAGCTCTACTTCTATGGCAATGCCACCCTGGAGATATTCGACGCGGAAACGCTTGAATCGACCAAGATCATGTATCTCAACAAAGATACAACGACGAATCTAATCACCTTGCCGCCTCCAGTCAAAACCGCGCGGCAATGAAACAGCAAAACTGGCGCGGCTTCCTCCGCATGAAGCCGTTCCTCCGGCCGTATGCCTGGCAGCTCGGCTTCATGATTCTGATCGGGCTGACAGGCAGCGCGCTGGGACTCACACAGCCGTACCTTTCAAAGTATCTGGTCGACAATGCCCTGATGCGGCGCGATCCGCACGCCCTCGTTATTTCTGCTGTTTTGATGTTCTCGGCAACGATTGCGGGTTTCGTGCTGAATTACATTTCCGGATACGGCTACATGCGCATCTCTTCGTCGATGCTGCTGGATATGCGCATGAAAGTGTATGGGCACCTGCACCTTCTCTCCCCGCGCTTCTACGGGCGGTCGCGGCTTGGCGACCTGGTTTCCCGCCTCAACGGCGATGTCGCCGAAGTCCAACGCATCTCCGGCGATTTCTTTCTCTCGACGATCACGAACGTCCTCTTCATCGCCGGCAGCCTGGTGATGATGATCCTGTTCAGTTGGAAATTGTTCATTGTGGGCGTCATCCTCATTCCGTTTTCCGTGGCGCTCTTTCGCGTTTTTCAAATCCGCATGAATGTGCAGGCTCGCGAACTTCGAGAGCGCAGCGCGGATATTGGGACTCTGTTCGTCGAGACCTTGCTCGGAATTCGTCTGGTTGCCTGCTTCAATTCGAGCCGGTACGAATTGGATCGCTTCCAGAAGCGGAACGATTCCTTTGTGTCATCGCTCCTGCGCTTTCAAAAAACGGCCATGCTTGGGCGAAGCGTCCCAGGATCGGTGATCAGCGCGGCAACAATCGCCGTGTTTGTTTATGGCGGCCAACAGATCATTGCCGGACAGTTGACGATGGGCACGTTGGTCGCGTTCATGGCCTACCATAGTCTTTTATTGTCGCCTGTTCAAAGTCTGATCGGTTTGTCCGCCTCGCTCACATCTGCCAAAGTATCCCTGGCTCGCGTTTTGGAGCTGCTCGACACGCCAATAGAGGTGACGGAGGATCCCAACGCCGTTGCCCTATCGAAGGTCCATCACGGCATTGCATTCCGGAACGTGGCGTTGCTTCATGACGGCCGCCCGGTTCTCGACAATATTTCGTTCGATATTCCTTCAGGAGCTTTCTCGGTCATTGTCGGGCCGAGCGGAGGCGGGAAATCCACCATCGCCGATCTCATGGTTCGCTTGCTCGACGCCGACTCCGGCGCCGTTACGATCGATGGCATCGACGTGAAAAATCTGCGGCTTCGCGATTTGCGGAGGACCATCGTTCTTATCGAGCAGTCTCCTTATCTTTTCCACGGCACTCTATTGGAGAACATTGCTTATGCCAAACCTGAGGTGAGCCGTGAAGCCGCTGCGGAGGCGGCACAGGAAGCCGGCCTTGACGAACTTCTTCAAAGGCTGCCGCAGGGCCTGGATACCGTCGTCGGAGAACGCGGCTTGACTCTTTCCGCGGGAGAACGCCAGCGAGTGGCAATTGCGCGAGCGTTCTTATCGAATCCCGACGTCGTGATCCTCGATGAACCGAGCGCGGCATTGGATCCGGAACGTGAGAGGGAACTGATCGAGAACCTGCGTTGGAAGTTTTGCGGCAAGACCTTGATTGCCATTACCCACAAGCCGGCTCTGGCTGCTGCGGCCGACCATGTCCTGCATATAGAAAATGGACGAGTGGTGGGATGGGATGAGCGGAGCGAATGCAAGCCCGATAGGGCGCAGCCATCAAGAGATGAGCGGAGCGAATGCAGGCCCGAGGCGAAGCGCAAGCGCGATAGCGCGCAGCCCCAGGACGCGAAGCGCAAGCGCGATAGCGCGCAGCCCCAGGAAACGGCGCAGCCATCAAGAGTGGTGCCGGTATGATTGGCTATGGCCTCAAGGTCGCCGTGATTGACACCGGCGTTAATGCCAGCCACCCTCATATCTGCGCTCCAACGCACGGCGTAATCTTTGACGAGGAAGAAACCGAAGCTTCATGTGAGGATACTCTTGGCCACGGAACGGCAGTGACCGCAGCGATTCAGGAGAAGGCGCCCCAGGCGGACTACTACATCCTGAAATTATTCGGTCACTCCCTGCGCACGACGGGAAGCCGGCTTCTCAGGGCCATCGAGTGGACAATCGAGCACCGAATGGATGTGGTGAACCTGAGCCTCGGAACTCCCAATTTGGATCACCGTTCGGCATTGGAGCCGCTCGTTGCCCGCGCCTCCGCGGCCGGCGTCCTGTTGGTCGCCGCGCGGTATTCCGGACAAACTCCCGTTTTACCCGGGATGTTGGACGGAGTGATCGGCGTTGACGTCGACTGGAACCTCTCCCGGGATCAATACCGCATCTCGAATGAAAGTGGTTCACCGGTCTTTTACGCGTCCGGCCTTCCCCGCACCTTGCCCGGAATCCCTGTAAAGCGAAATCTCAGCGGTATCAGCTTTGCCGTTGCGAATATGACGGGATTTGTAGCACGCGCGTGCGAAGACCTCGAACAACGTTCAATCGATAAGATTCTGAGCGCGCTGACATTAGGAACGCACCAACTGGTTTCATGAAACGAATCTTTGTTGTACTGCTTGCAGTTTTAGCCTGCCGTATCGTCTTGGCTCGCTCGTCGGCAACGGTTCCGTTCACGATTGAGGCAACCGAAGATGCCGCCGATGAATTTCCCGGCGCCCCGCGGCTTCAATCTTTTTCATTCGCCCAATGGAAAGGCCGCTGGGTTTTCATCGGAGGCCGAATCAGCGGTTACCACGCCGTTGGCGGCGGCTCTGCGGAATTCCTGCAAGCCGATGCAAACCGTGACGTGTGGGTCATTGATACAACCGTCAAGCCCGCCAGAACATATCATGTGCCGGTCGCGCAATTACCGGCGAGGTTCGCAGTGGTTGGGGCGCAGTGGGCGTCGACCGGGCAGCTCTATTTTCAGGATGGCGAGCAGCTCTATATCTGTGGGGGCTACGGCCAGGACGAGAACGGCAAGTGGTCGACATTTGATGCGATCTCGCGAGTGAGCGTGCCTGCCCTCGTTGAGGGAGTGATGCAGGGGCGCATTCCTGCGGAGAGCATATCCTTCGGAAGATCACCTCTTGTGCAGTCCGCCGGTGGCGGGTTGACAAAGCTATCCGACGGGTATTTTTATCTGGTGATGGGGCATTCCTTCCAGGGCAGCTATACCGCCTTCGAAGGCCGCCAGGAGAAGAACACTCCCGAAGCTTCGCAAACGTATTTGGACGAGATCCGAAGACTTCGTCTCAAGCCAAGGCCCGACGGGAGTCTGGGTGTCACCCTCGTGGAGAAGTTTCACGACGAGCTGGAGTTTCACCGGCGCGATTTGAATGTCGCGCAATTCCTCTCACCTGCCGGCCTGGGATTTGCTGCGTATGGCGGCGTTTTCACGCCCGAGACTCAGCTGAGTTACAGCAGGCCCGTTTATGTCAATCCGGGCTCTCGTCCGTTCATCGATTCGGCCTTCGATCAGAAGATGAATGCCTATACCTCCGCGGTACTGCTGATGTACAGCGAGACCACGAAAACAATGTACACAACTTTTTTTGGCGGGATCAGCAGGTTCTCCTGGAATCCTTTGGAGAATGTCTATCAAGAGAACTCGATGATCGGCAGCAGAACGGAACCCCGGTATCTGGACGGGTTGCAATGGAGCGACCAGGTTTCAACGATTCAGAAAGATGGGACCGGTACGAGCGAGGTCGTGCATTCGCGGCCACTGCCCACTTTCCTCGGTACCGACGCCGTATTTATCCCGGCTCCGGAATTGGCGCGTGCATACCGTGATACCGACATTCTCGCCTTCGATTCCGTGAAGAGTAGGAGAACGTTCATGGGCTATATCTATGGTGGTATCCGAGCCTATCCCTACGAGTTTCCTTATCTCAAGACCGCGCCACCTCACAATTCCGGAGCGGTTCCCAGTAAGCCCAGCGACATGATCTTGAAAGTTTATGTTCAACCCGCTTCCATTCCTTAAAAGGGGTATAGCCACGGATTGCACGGATTTAACGGATGGGCGCAAGAACAGTCTGATTTGCGGCCCATCCGTTAAATCCGTGCAATCCGTGGCTATACTCCCGTTCCCTGGCTATTTCGGGACGGAGGAAAAACTACCTTCAGAGTTTTTCCTCCGTCCCGAAATTGCCCCAGCAGACGGGGCGGTTCGTTCAACGTCTTGATGGCGCAGCCACCCCGCCTTACCAAGGCGGGGAGTCGTAGTTCGGCAAGTGAGGTCACGCCCTGCTCGTTCGAATCGGATGTTTCACCTCTCGAGACCGACCTTCAGCTCTGTCCCATTCGATAATACGATTTTGGTGACCCGCATGGCATGTGCCCCGCTCCTGGCGGGATAGCCGATGATTGTAATTACCTCCTTCTCTTCGATCGAAGCGGCAGTCCATCCCCGCGGGGACAGATTTGTGTTACTTGTCAGTTCGCCTTCCCACGCCTGGATCTGGCCCTTGTCGTCCCTGACCTCGAATTCCACCACGGAATGCGGGTTCATGAAGTGAAACTCCTTTACCGTTCCCTTGAACGTTACGAGGGAATCCGGTTCCGACTTAAATGCAGCCCATCCGTGGTGTGCGCGCGCCGAATCCGGAATCAAGAGAAGGGCTGCGGCGACCGCAAGAGAGCTCAACAATGTGCTTTTCATTTTTTCTCCTAACCCGAACCGGTCGACGCGGTTTTCATTGCTGCACGGGCCGTGCCGGTCCATCGTCGACCCAGCGGTCGAAATCCCGAACATACCGGCGTCCATCGAATATGTACACCGGAACAGTAACGACAAGGTAAGCCTTGCCCTCCAGCAGCTTGCCGTCCTTATCCATCTCAGTCCTGGCTTCCGCGACCACCCAGACGTCAAAATTGTTGTTCGGGCTGTTGCCGGCGGGAATAAACAGACCCATTGG
>Ga0207137_1089_pt1 | contig 23188 bp, 18 predicted proteins | sample Alteio_BWMinHeat_9_FD_153572 | JGI IMG/M metagenome (GOLD analysis project Ga0207137, IMG submission 153572) | Enriched cells from forest soil in Barre Woods Harvard Forest LTER site, Petersham, Massachusetts, United States -... | ecosystem: Environmental > Terrestrial > Soil > Temperate forest >...
TCGACAGCCGTGTCGACCACTAGATTGCCGGACTCCGCCGGCACCGGCACTTGTCCTCTGCCCACTCCTTTGGCCCTGCGAGTACCAACTTGTAGCCATAACAATACGATTGTCATTAGGCCCCAGGCTTCGGCGCCGAGCAGCGCTAGGCTGATGAAAGGACCAGCAGGTTCGGCAAAATTCAAGGATGCTCGAATACGCCAGATGAGGTAGACGCTGCAAAGTGCCAGCGCTAAGAGCAAAAAAGTGACGCGGAAGATTCTATGCAAGCGACTTAAGAGGAAGAGTGCCAAAGCCGCCACACCGAGGTGCCAGGAGAAATTCTGGCTAAAGCCCGACAGGTCAATCGGTCGCAGAAATCCCAGGAACTCATCATAGTCACGCACGATTTTCAAGTCTAGGGCACGGTCGAACCAAAGCCAGTTCTGTAAATAATAAGGTAGGGGTTCGCCGGCGAGCGCGCTTTCCCACAGAGGCTTCAGCTTCGTGCGGGCAATTTCTTCGGCGACGTCCCCATCCGTGGCAACGAGTAGGGAATGAATCGCCGCATACTGCGGCAACCCCTCTTTGTCGGAAAGCGGTTGGCCATAGATGCTGTAGCGATCAAAAATCTTACCTTTGGTGCGCCATTCTTCTTTGAAGAAGTCGAGGATGTGCGTGAGGAGCACGTTTTCGCGTCGGCCAAACCACGCCTTGTCGACCGCGAGACGCCAAAAAAGTGGCACGTCATCGTAGCCGTACGTGGCACTTTCCTTAGTCTTGGGATTGACGAGGAGCCAGCGTCCAGTGGTGCGTTCGAGAAAGACAAATTCTGGCGGCAACTTGACATTCGGGTCGGCATAAATCCAGCGCAAGAGTTCGTAGGAGCCTCTTGCCAAGTCGTTCCATGGCAGAGAGTCGTCGACCGATGCAAATTCGGCATAAGCATAGGGCGCCTGATAAGCGACATGGATTTTTGGATAAGCGTCGTTTGCCGTCCAATTACCGGCAAGCAAATGATAGTGGCCCTTGAGGTTTAAAACATCGATTCGACCGATGTCGTGGATGATCGCCTTGGCGTCATCGCGGTAAATTTTGGCGCCGAAGTGTCTGTTCGCCAATATTAGGGCTAGAGCAATATCAACGTCCGCGTCGCTGGCGGAATTTTTGTCAATGACGCGTCCCTGCCATTTCCAAGCAAAAAGGTGATCAGGCCTTACTTGCAGGTTTTGTTTCGTCCAAGTCCAGATGCGGTCAAAGCTCGCGCGGTCGTCACTCCAGACTGCGCGGAGCATGCCGTAGCTCTGTCCCTCGGAAGTGGTAATGCCATGCTCATCAAGGGCGACAATGCGGCCGTCTTGGATGAATGCAAATTTGTACCGACTCCAAAGCGCCAACAAGTCATCGACCTGGGTCAGGTAGTCAGCATTCTTCGTTGCAGCGTTGGCGGTCCCTGGCACGGCGTTCAAGCAAGAAAGGATCGCAATGAAGGCACCAGCGACTCTTGCAACAACGGTTGCCCTGTCGCCAAAAATCGGCTCAAGAAAGGACTCAAGAATCCACTCAGGGATCCATTGCCATGGACCCTTGGAAAACCCGCGGCGTAAACGCAGCGCTTGAGGACTGGCCAACAAGTGTTTTGCCTTCCGGCCCTTTAGAGCCACACTCTTGATACGCGGCGAGAGATAGTCTAAAGTCGCGGCCGTTGCAATATGGTTGTTGTTTTTGCTGATGTATTTGTCTTTGTCAGCCCCAACGGCCGGGCTTGACTTCACTAACGAGGCGAATTATGCGTCGGGCGTTTTGCGGCAGTGATGCAGTAGTGAGTTTTCGCGTGGTACGTTCGGCATCAATCTTGTCGTTTACCCTCGCGTCGTTTACCCTCGCGTCGTTTACCCTCGTGTCGTGTACCATCATGTCGGAAAAGAAACCTGATGTAGCGAGTGCTCCGGCGCCTTCGCTCCCGCCAACTTCAGCGGTCTTCGCCAGCAATCTCTTAGTCTTTGGCGATGTCAATTTAACGTCTTCCTCGGTGCAAGGACAGCTTGTAGCCGCTGGCAATGCGCAATTGACGGAATACTCCGTTGGCGCGGTGTTGCCGGAGGACAAGTCGCGCTGTGATTTGAGCGTTGGTGGCGACTTGCAATTCAATAGTGGCTCGGTCTACCAAGGGAAAATTTGTGTCGTTGGCACCATGAGCGCGCCAGATGTCGGAACCAAATTCCCCGGCTCGGGAAAAGTCGATGTAGATTTCGGCGCACTCAAGCAGGAGGCAACGGATTTAACAGCGGCATTGGCAAATCTTCCGCCAGAACAGAGTCTAGACGACAAGTTCGTCAATGGTAGTCGCAATCCTGCGACCTTGACGGGACAAAATGCCAATGCCAATGCAATCAACAGTTGGTCATTAACGGGCGATTTGGCTGGGCTGCTGACGAGTTTGACGCTCGATCTGCCAGATGGCACCAATGCCATTATTACGATTCATGGAACGAACGTCGCGATCAGCGACTTCAGTGTGACGGTCAAGGGCAGCACCGTTGACCGAGTCTTGTTTGTTTTTCCGGAGGCCACGCAGTTGGCAATTCAACGCTCAAATTTTCTTGGGACAATCCTGGCGCCGCTGGCGGCATTGGATTTTCAGCAAGGTATGGTCACTGGCTCGGTAGTGGTCGCGTCCGCCGAAGGTGACGGTCGCTACATTCTCAAGGTGTACGGTGGCGCACTGCCGCTGGCACCTGCTGTGTCGCCTGCACCCGGCAGCAACAGCATGGCAAATTAAGGCCATGAACGCCGATGGGCCGATACCCCAAAGAGCGGCTAAGTCTAGCGCCAATCCGGACTATCAGGAGGCTCTAGGACTCATTGCCAGCGTCAAGGCTCTGCACCTAAGGGGCCAGGTGCATGGTTGCCCGAGTCCGGAGCGGCTTGTGCATTCGCAGTCGACCGGTTGGTCCCTGATGACGCCCGGTTCGTTAGCTTTGACGTCTAGAGTAGTGCCGGCGTTTAGCGGCGAGGCCCTGTCGCACCAATCGCAAGAGTCGCACCAGCCACAAGGTCTGGAAATCTACGCGGCGCCCGAAGAGTTGCGTGGCGCGGCACCGTCGATGCGGGGTGACGTCTATATACTTGGGCTAGGTTTGGCCAAATTAATCAACGGCCGCCATCCCCACAATTCCGCGTCGGCGGCTTCGGCCCTGCAGAGTCTGGCTTACACTCCCTGCGGCGCGGGCGCCGATTCCAAGACTGCAGATTGCGCCGAAGCAAAAGGTCCTGCCGAAAGTGCTTGGGCTGCCGTAATTCACCGGGCGCTGGCGGAGCGACCATGGCGACGCTACCGCAGCGCGGTTGCTCTTGAGCGTGATTTGGGCCGCAGGTTGCAGGCGCCAACAAAGGAATCAAGAGATGCAGGTGAAGTAGGAGAATCGGAGGAAAAAAGCGCAGCCGCACCAGCGGTCAGGCGGCGTTCGCTGAGATTGCCGAAATTGCCAAGATTGTCTGAGTCTCTGCTGGCGCTGGACCGACACATTTTGCCGCGTCTTAGTGCCGTACGGCGGTGGCTGCAAGTGCGTCTATGGGTTGAATTTCAAGCGCTGCGCCGCCAGCCCCATTTATTGGCTGGCCTTTGCACTTTGATACTTGCCATTGTCGTTGGGGTCGCGACTTTGAGGCATCTGCAGCGGCGCGACCAAGAGCGACAACGGGCAGCCAGCGTTGCTGGAAATATTCGGGCAAGACGCTATGATTTGGCGCATGCAACCCTGAATGCTTGGCGCCTTGAGTCGCCAGAGTCGGCGTTGCCCCTGAAGCTAACTGGTGACCTGCTCTGCGCCGAATCGCGTAGTCAATTGGCTTTGCCCTTCTACGACGAAGCGCTGAAGCTCGATGCCGACCTAGGTGACGACGCGAGTATTGCCTCTGAACTTCTCAAGTCACTCGACAAGCATCCGACTTGGCGGTCGCCCGCTTTGGTGGATGCTTTGACGCGGATCAACGACCGCTACGAACCAATACTTGAGCGTCTGACCTACGATCCGCGACCTGAGGTTCGGCACCGCGCCGTGCAGATTCTTGAGGGTCGCAGTGGCACCTTGCACAAAGCACATATCGATTATATTGCCATCTACCGGCTCGATCTCGAAACTGCCGAGAGTTGTGACGCGGCACGAATAGCGGTCAAGCACTTGCGCGCTAGCAAAGCATCGGCGGCATTGAACGCTTTGCGCGAAGTCGAAAGACGGTTGACACATGCTGGGCACAATGATTGTACGCTGTCGGTGGTGAGGCAAGCGATTGCGGAACTGGAGAAGGGGAGCAATTAAATGGTCTGTTCGAGTAACCCGTTACGCTAGATCGGCAAGCCAAAAGGCGTGATGCCGACAGGCGACGGCCCGCATCCGGCTGGCCGCCGCCTGCCCGGTTCATGGCTCATGGCTCACCGATCTGCTCGCTGGCGCAGGTTGTCTGACGGGTGACCTGCCCAAACTCGTTAGGGTTTGTTCAATTGCTCTGCCACGAGTTATGGTAGACCTATAACGATTTCTCCGGTTTTCTTACGCAACAATCCGCAACTCTGAGGTTTACCATTCGGCTATCATTCAAACTCCTCTTTGCCCTCTTTTTCCTTGGCGGCGGCATCGCCCATTTGCTCATTCCCAATATCTACGTGCCAATGATTCCCGATTATCTGCCGTGGCCGTTGGCATTAGTTTATATCAGCGGCGTCGCCGAGCTGGTGCTAGGAGTGGGACTGATCATCAGAAAAACCAGCCAACTGGCTGCTTGGGGGTTGATCGGACTTTTAATCGCGGTATTTCCCGCCAACCTAAATATGGCGATGCATCCTGATCAGTTTGTCTTCATGAGCTCGGTGATGCTGTGGTTGCGCCTACCAGTGCAGGGACTCTTGATTCTCTGGGCGTTCCGCTACACAAAGCCCGACACCTTGAGTCAAAGTTCGCCGCAAAACTCTTGATTTGCATCACTGAGCTGCAGGACTAGTTTGTCGCCTAGGCGAATTGGTCCAACGCCTTTGGGTGTGCCTGTATAGACCAAGTCACCGGGCTGAAGGGCATGCAAGCTGGCTAGGTAAGTCAGCAGTGTCGGTACTGGGAAAAGCATATTGCGGCTATCGCCAGTCTGCCGGAGCTCGCCGTTGACGGTCAGGGTAAACTTTATGGACTCGAGGTTGGCAACCGCGGCAATTGGCTGAAAATCGGCAAGTATACCCGATCCGGCGAAACTTTTTGCGGTCGTCCAGGGTAGGCCTTTGGCCTTAAGCTGTGTTTGCACTTCCCGCCTTGTCAAGTCGATGCCGAGAGTTAGACCGACAATGTCTGACCACCGGCCTTGTTCGCCAAGTTCGACCGCCTGACCAAGTAACAGGACAAGTTCCGCTTCGTGGTGAAAAATTTCCGTCGCAAAGGCCATTGGTGCGCTGACAAAGTGTTCGCCGGCTGAGGGCTGCGGCGACAGGTGACGCAAAGCAGCTGCGGATTTTAGAAAGACGACGGGACTGTCAGGAATGGGATTTTGTAGCTCGGCGGCGTGTTCGGCGTAGTTGCGGCCGATGCAGTAGACGGTGCCAACGGGCCACGTTTGGCCGGCACAGGAAACTTGGTAGCGCGAAGCGACTTCTTTGGGCATGGGGACCTTTTAACAAGAGTAATGCGTACAGTTTTTCTTTTCTTCTGAGATTCAGCGATTCTTTTTACCATGAGCCAATAAATGCAGCCTGCACTAGTGGGAATGATTGCAAATAATTCCCTGTGATTATAATAGTGTACAGTTTAACTTTAAAAACAATAAAATATAATTAAAATACTATTGATATGTTATAATTACTCCTGTATATATCTAATAGTCCAATGCTGAAGGGCTCTCGCTCTTCCCGTTGACATCCCAAGTCCCGCTGAAGTTGCCCGTCCCCAAAGCTGCCACGGAGTTGATCAACATGCTGATGATGACGCTACCAAATTTGCCTCGCCTCGCCAGATCCCTGCCAAAAACTACCATGTTCATCGCCGCGGTTGGCCTCTATAGCTGGCTCAGCCCACAGGTTGCTCTTGGCGAAAGTGCAACAGCTCTACCTCCGGCAGCTGCGGAATCCACAGCCTTAAACATAGTATCAAACACGCCAACAATGGCACCGGCGTCCGAATCATTTACCAGCAACGGCGCGCCGCTGCGCCTTGAAGCGCTTGGCATTACGATGTCGCCACCCGCCGGCTGGTTGGTCGACACCAACACAGGCTCGCTGTCAGTCGTTATGCGCGAGCCAAAAGCGACTGTTCCTGATTACGAAAAAGCGAAATATCAACGCAACATCACTGTTGCAGCAATCCACCGCGCTTCACCTATCGACGAAAAGCGCGCGCTCGAATTGCAGGGTGAATTGATTAAGTCCTTTAGTGCCGATAGTTCAGTGAGTAACTTCCAAATTCTCGAGCATAAGTTCTTCAACTACCGCGGTGTCAACGACGGCTTGCTGGTCTATTCCAGCATGAACCTCGGCGAATATCCAATGATGCAAATGCACGTGTTGGTGTCCGGTCAAGAAAAGCAATTCCTGATGACCTACACCGATCTAGCTGAACGCTTCAATAACGCCAAGGACGGGACCTTTGAAAGGGCTTGGAATTCCCTGGTGTCCATCGATGTGACCGGCGCCGCGCCGTCAAGGATGAATGATTACCTGCGCTACGGCGCGCTTGGCGCTGGATTTCTCTTGCTAGGCCTTGCTGGAATATTGGTACGTATGCGCGGTCGCCGCGTTGAATATGTCACTGAAGGCGAAGAGTTCTCTGAATCTGGTCGGGACACGCTCAGCGGCAGCAATATCGCGACTCTAGCCGGCGATTGGCGCTTGTCGAGTGACTTTGGCGACTCCGACGGGGAAGTTTCTGGCATCGAGTTCACCAACTTCGGTGAAACCGTGCAAGGCGACGGCCATCAGAGTGCTCTCAGTCATACTCGCCAAACGGAATATATTTCCAACTTCTAACTCTGAGCCAAATGGCTCCTGAGGATTACTCACGCATGTTCCCTAAGCCGGTAGCTGCATAGCAGTTACCGGCTTTTCGTTTAATTCCACTTTGGTATCACGTCAGCGTCGACGGTTAGGCGCTGATGGCGGAGAGCAGAAGCAGATGGCGGAGAGCAGAAGCAGATGGCGGAGAGCAGAAGCAGTTGGCGGAGAGCAGAAGCAGATGGCGGAGAGCGTAAGCGCTTAATTGGGTATGAACCTGATACATAGGTAACGTTTTAAACCGGACACATGGGTGACACTTCTGTAGGGTGCCCGCCTCGCTAAAGGAGGGGGATATGCCTTGGAGGGACGAGAGACCCATGGATCAACGTGTTAAATTCATTGCCCGTTTATTGGACGGCGAAAAGATGATCGACCTATGTCGGGAGTTCGGGATTGCTCGCAAGACCGGATATAAGTTCCTAGAGCGTTACGAAAAATACGGCGTAGAGGGGCTAAATGACGCATCGAGGCGGCCATTTCATCTGGCTCGTAAGACCGACGATCAAGTCGAGGCTTTGATCATCAAATTAAAGGGTGTTTACCCGACTTGGGGACCAAAGAAGCTAAAAGCCAGAATTGAGAAACTTCACCCCGGCGTTGCCTTCCCCGCCACTTCGACTTTTGGCGAGGTCCTGCTGCGCCACGGTCTCGTCAAACCGCGTCGGCGGCGCCCGATTGAAGAGCGGTTTCATCCTACCGGTCTTACAGAAAGTAAAGCATGCAACGAGATTTGGAATACTGATTTCAAAGGACAGTTCCGCGTCGGTACTCAAGAATATTGCTACCCGTTAACAGTGACAGATGACCTATCACGCTATCTGCTCTCCTGTGAGGGACTAAACTCAACCAAAGCACGACCAGCTATAGCAATCTTCGAGCAGCTATTTGACGAGTACGGTTTACCTGGATCTATCAAGAGCGACAATGGTGTGCCGTTTAGCGCACGGGGCGTTGGTGGTCTTTCAGAGTTATCTGCATGGTGGATGAGTTTAGGAATTAAACCGCAAAGAATCCGCCCTGGAAATCCCCAGGAAAATGGTCGGCATGAGAGAATGCACCGAACATTGAAGGCCGAAACCACTCGTCCAGCAGGGAAGAATTTATTGCAGCAGCAGGAGAAATTCGACGAGTTTAAGGAGCGCTACAATCAGGAGAGGCCGCACGAAGCACTAGATATGCGGGCGCCAGTCGAAGTCTATAATAAGTCGATCTTCAACCTAGCAGCTGCTCAAAATGCCGATCACTATGCACTTCATGATTTTACCAAGACAATTTCTTTCAATGGAATGTTTCGATTGACGCCAACAAAGCATTGCTTTATCGGTCGCGCGCTAAGGGGTCTCCAGCTCGGCTTCCGAGACCTCGGTCAAAGCGTCCTGCTAGTGAGCTTAGGACCATTTGATATCGGCTACATCGATGCACGAAGGGCCACACCGCAATACACTGCAGAAAACCCTATGGATGAGGAGGCAGAATACATTTTATGAAAATTGAGAAATCTAAGCCTGTGGATATGCCGCTACTGCCGGCCCTGATGGATAACCCTTCGGTTTACCCACAGGTCCTTGGACAAGTCTTACGACTTGCCCACAGTAGCTTGGATAACGCTGCGCGTTACCCACATACCCACAGGCTTCTACTACTATTAAAAAATATGAATAAAGACAGGAAACGAACAAAAAATGTCACCCATGTGTCCGGTTTAAAATGTCACCTATGTTTCGGCTTGTACCCCTAAGACAAAAACTGTCTATGACTTTAAGTCACTGACAAGTGTGGGCAACGGCATCGTAGTGTTTCGGCGGTTGACAAACACCGCCGTCGCTGGTGTTGACGGAAATGTTCGGAGTAGTGCTGGACGCGGCCGATGGTGGCGGCGTCGCCGGTGGTGGCGTGCTTTGCGGCGCCGCTACCTGCGTCAAACTTAAGGCTGTGCTGAGCTGTAGGGTCTGGCCGGGCGTTGCGTGAAATTTGCCCACATCAGCACTAAAGTTGCCGGTGTATTGGCTGACCTGGCCGTTGGCGGCTACGGCCATGCTGGTGCAGCTAAAATCCGTTTCGGCCGTAAGCGGTAAAGTGAAGGAGAATTGCCCGCCGCTCCCGGCGCTACTGGCGTAAAGGCCCAAATTGTAGATGACTGGATCGCAGGTCAAAGTTCCGGTTATTGGCGCCGGTGGAACGTCGCCCGGAAAAGTTATGGGGACGACGAGCGTGAAGCTTTGCGTTGCATCAACAGGAGCTGCTGGCGCATAGAGTTTTTGTAACGCAGCGGTGGCCGTCAAGTTTCCTTCGGGCGTCTCGCTGATGGTTAGAGAGTTGGTCAGGTAAAGGACGTTGGGGTTGGATCCAGCGGCAAAGACGATCCCCGCGCTGGCTTGTAGCGTTTTTACTTTTAGACTACAGCCTGGCAACGCGGCCTTAAGGCCGATTGCAGTGAACGTTACCGTGTTACCTGCACTCGGCGCGCCAGTAATTGCAGGAATGCAGCCAGAAAGTTCATAGATCAAGCCGCTCTTGCCCTGGTCCGCCGGTTCGAGGTTGGCGAGGGTCACGCTGAGTGTCGCAGCGTCACTGCCAACGCGCAGCGCCTTGGTTGGTGCCCTACAGCCGGCAAAGGCGGTGGTAAAGATTGCGCCTAACGATAACCCTAAGGTGATCACCTGGCGACCTGTGGCGCTAGCCAAAACCATAAAGAGCTCCTTGGGCTTGCGGGCAAAGTAAATCGGCATATCCATAAACCATGCGCCTTTCGTGCCAGTCCCGCAAAGGCACCGGGCACTGCTAGGAGCACTTCGGGCCCGGTAGTAAAGCCCCTGCGGTCATTGGGATTTAGGGTTGTCCGGAGGCGTTGCGTTGCGGCAGCGGGCGGGCAAAACGGCTTGACGGTGGTGGCTAAACCATGGTCAATTCTCCCATTATTTTGACATTGTTGAGTTACCTGGGGCCGCCCTGGCTCAACCGGCAGGGACCTAAGCGCTTGGATAAAGTTCGCAAAAACACCACGTCCGCTGCCCTAAGTAGCCACCGCAAAGCCGTCGCACCGCCGACGCAAGCGGTAGCAAAGGCGCGCGCCGCGGTCCAGGCGCCCTACCGGTGGTTTTGGGATTCGTTGGATCAATACTTATTGCAAAGCGGGCTTAAGCAAACCAAGCAGCGGCGCGCCATCGTCGAGCGCTTCATTAATTTGAAAAGTCATGTATCCGCTGAGCGCCTGCACGCCGATTCCCGCGACGGTGGCCTGAGCGTAGGACTTGCAACGATTTACCGAACTCTCAATTTGCTGGCTGACGCCGGTCTCGTGGAGCAAAAGCAATTTGGTGATGGCCATTTTGTTTACGAGATTCGTACGCCAGGCTCACACCATGATCATTTGATCTGCTTGGATTGCGGGGCAGTCATTGAGTTTGAGAACGAAGAAATCGAACGGCTCCAAGAGAAGGTCGCTGCTGCGCATGGCTTCCAGCTGACTAGCCACCGCCTTGATCTCTTTGGGCACTGCCGCAAAGAAGGTTGCGTCGGGAGGGATGCCCAGAGATAAGCAGGGCTATGCCGTTCGGTTAAGTAAGCCAACGCTATGGCTTGCCGGGCTCTGGCGATAGATGCGGCGCGAATTTGTAGAGCTGGTCGGTATAGACTCCACCGGATTTGCTGACTCGTCCTTCAAGCCCAGAGACGACACCCCAAATGACCGCGCCAGCGAAGGCCAACAGAGCGACCGCAATCATAATTTGCTGCGGGTTGATGGGTGCCGTGTGCACACCCTTCGGCTTGGACTTGATGTTTTTGATCTTGAAGGTGATGGGAGCTTTGTCGCTGTCAGTATTGACCCGTTCATCGACGAAACGGCGCTTTGCTGGACTCTCGGCGAGTTCGGCTTCCTTGGTGACGGGGATCACGGGCTGTCGTAACTCTGGGTCGCTAGTTTGATTTATATCGTTGATAATTTCCGCTAGAGCGGCCGTGCCGATGCTCCTGGCGGCGGCCACTGACCTGCCTGAATGCAGGTCGTCACTGGGCATGGATCTGCCCGCAGCTATTTGCGCCGCTGCGCTGGGCGGCTGTGCACCGACGCGTTTTATGCTGCCAAGTTCCGGCGTGCGGGTATGACTTGGCCTTTGGATATCCGCGGCAAAGGAACCATGCGGATCGAGCCGCGCCAAACTTTCTGTTGCTAGCCGGCTGATACCCGTTATCAGCGCTTGGCGTTCACTCGGATCAACGTCAGCGAGATAGCCGTCAGCTAAATGCACGAAGGCGCCGGCGGCCGGATGCGTGCCTGGATAGGTCGCCGTGAGCTTGAGGTAAGGGTGTCGTCCCAAGATCCGCCGCAGGAGCGGCGATTCAAGTCGCACCAGGGCAAAAGTACTGACAGGGAACGGCATCGCTACTTGGGCAGCCATGGGATGCAAGCATTGCAGCCGCGCTGGAAAGGTGATTTCTGCAAACGACAAGGGGTTCTCCCCCAAGATCATGGCTGGCGTCATGCGGCGTTCTTGCAGTTGAAGTTCTTTTTGACTTTCGGTTTGGGCCGGATTCTGCCTGGAGTTTTTGGCTGCTGCTGGCGTTGGCGCTTCGGGCAGCAGTTGGACGAGGCTCATGCGTCCCAGACGCTCGATTGGCGAAGGGACTTGGACAATGCGGAGGTCCGGAAAACGCCCTTGATAGGCGGCTTGCTCGGCAAAGCGCCCGAGAACGGCAACGGACGTTTTTGGTTCGAGGTTGGCGAGCATTTGTTCGAAGCGGTCGCGGTTCTCACCGACGCACAGCGCCTCTTCAATCAGCACGATGCTTGGCGAAAAAAACTTCGGCTCATCGACGATGCTTTGCTTTTGCAGAGGCGTGCTGACTTCGAACTGCGGATCAGCAAAGCGAGCCAAGACTGCAGAGCGTAGTTGCGCTGATTGGACCGCGACGAAAACGCGGGTACGCGGTCCCGAATCGCTCGTTTGCAACTCGGACAAGAGCTTTTGCATTGCGTCTTTGGCGCCTTGGGGCAGGCTCCATTCCGCAATGATTGCGTCGGAGAATCTATAGAGCAACCGTTGCCGTTCGCAGCTTACCACTCGCAGGCTGATCTGACTGACGCCGCACGCGTTGGCGAGGGCGCCACTTAAGGTTAGTGACGCGCCGGGCGGCGGCGAGGCGCGGCATTCCAGGCGCACGCGGTTGGCGCTCAGCCAAGTCAAGCGGGCCGGGAGTACCACCGCGGAAATGTTGTTGAGGGTAATTTGGCCGGCCGGCTGGGTGTACGGTAACGAACGGCCCGCGGTGGCGTAGACAAAGCGAGTCAACCAAAGGCGTTCTTCCAAATCCGCGGGGATAAAATCACGGAAATTCGCACAGGCTGCCAGCGCGCTAATGCGTTCGGAGTGCCTGTGTCTAACCATAACCAGTCTGGCGCCTTGAACCTCGGGAACGCCCGCCAACGCGATGACAATTTTCGCCGTGGCGTTTTCTTCGCCGTCGTCACTGACGACGATGATGCTCGCGCGGCGCAGCGTCAGTTCAAGGGTGAGGGCTTCTAAGTTGGTAAAGAATTGTACATCGTAGCCCTTGGCGCCGAGCAGCAACCCACGCTCACGCAGGCCTGGCGTCACTTTGTCCGCAATCCAGAAGGTACGGCGTTTCTTACTTAGGTTCGGCATCGCCAAATTTGTTCCTCAAAGTCTCTTAGCAAAGTGGAAAAGCGCCATTCTCTTAATCGGCATTCACCAGCGCCACCTTACTTTAGAGAGGAATCTTAACCGGGGTCACCTTTGTACCCAGGGCTCTCAATGGGCGTCATCTTTGGTGAATTTTGCAAATTTATGCGATGATGCCAAATTACCAGTCCTTGAGTCAGCCCGCAGGGTGTCGAATAGTATTAGTAGGCAATCTCTAAATCGGTGTGCCCGAGCTTTTACCTTGGGAGAGGTCGATGAATTTTCTGCAAGGGTTGTTGTTTAGCCATCAGTCCCGAAACACCGGCAACTCCGGCAACATCGGCAGCGGCTGGAAATTCAGTCGAGGAGCATTCGGAGTCTTGAGCAGGGCGTTGATACTCTTTGTTGCTTTCAGCGCTCAAAGCGCCTTTGCACTCAATTGTCAGCAAGCCAGACAATTGGTGGCCGTCTATTTCAAAATGCATTTTTCCTACCACGACTTTGACGAAGAACTTGGTCGCCGCACGCTCGACAATTTGATCAAGGCCTGGGATCCGGGCAAAGTTTATTTTCTCAAAAGTGACGTCAAGGACTTCGAGGATAAATACAGCCACAAGCTGCATGAGATGGTGATGGACTCCGACTGCCGCGCCGTCGATGACGTCACTAAGACCTATGCCAAGCGCTTTGGTGAACGGCAAAAGGTCATCAATGATTGGATCGATGCCAAGCATGATTTCAAATTGGACGAATCCATGCTCATCGACCGGAAAAAGCTCGACTACGCCTCGACGACTGAGGAAATTTCCGAGCGTTGGCGGGAGCGGGTGAAGTTTCAATTGATTCAGCTGAAGGCCACTCTCAAGGATGTCGACAAGGCGCGAGAGAAATTGCACAAACGCTACCAGCTCGCTGCCAAACGTCAAAATGATTTGACCAGTGACGACATGTACACAATCTTCTTGAACGCCTTTTCCTCGGCGCTCGACCCGCATTCAGAATACCTATCGCCGGAATCGCTCGAGGACTTCCGGATTTCAACGCGGTTGTCGCTAGAAGGAATTGGCGCCGTGCTGCGCGAAGAAGATGGTTTTACCGTCATTCAAAGCCTAGTACCTGGTGGCGCAGCGGCCAACACGGGTAAAGTCAAGGAAGGCGACAAGATCATCGCCGTCGCCCAAGCTGAGGAACCGCCGGTTGATGTTATTGATATGGACCTGCGCGAAGTCGTCAAGTTGATCCGCGGAACGCACGGGACGGAAGTGCGGTTGACCTTGGTGCGCGAGGACAGCGGCAAAGCGACGCAAACCATCGTACCAATCATTCGCGAGCAAATTCAGCTTAAGGACCGAGCGGCGAAGTCGCGCGTCGTGCCGGTGACGCTACAGGATCCAGGTGGCGCTCAAAGGACTGTCAAACTCGGAGTCATTGACCTCCCCAGCTTTTACATGGATTTTGAAGGTCGGCAGAACCACGAGAAGAACTTTAAGAGTTCGTCCGCTGACATGCAGGCTGAACTGACCAAACTGAAAGCGCAAAACGTCGACGGCGTGGTTGTCGACTTGCGCTCCAACGGTGGCGGCAGCTTGGATGAATCCATCGACATCGCCGGCCTGTTTACCGATCAAGGGCCGGAAGTGCAAATCAAGGACACCCGCGGCGCGACCTTCGTGCAAAAGTATGAAGACGGCAAAGTGTCTTACACGGGTCCATTGGTGGTGCTAATCAACCGTCAGTCAGCCAGTGCCAGTGAAATTTTCGCCGGCGCAATTCAGGACTACCAACGTGGCCTGATTGTTGGCGACACGCACTCCTTCGGCAAAGGTACGGTCCAAAATCTCAACGACATCGACGAGAAGCTTGGTGCGATTAAAGTCACTATTAGCAAGTTCTACCGTCCGTCGGGATCTTCAACGCAGTTGCGCGGCGTCGAGAGCGACGTGGTAATTCCTGACGTTATGGATGAGTACGAAATTGGTGAGAAGCATTACGACTACGCGTTGCAGTGGGACAAAATTCCCGCAACGGAATACCGCCACTTCGGCGAAGTGACTCCGGAAATGCTGAAGCCTTTGCGCGAGGCCAGCAAGATCCGTGTTAGCAGTGATAAGGGCTTTGAAAAGGTCTTTGCGGCGATCAAAGAGTATAAAGCTGGCGAGGATTCTAGGTCGAAGGTCAGCCTGAAGGAAGATGCGCCGGAAAATAATCCAAAGGACCTGAAGGCGGATGCCAAATCGGCGAAGGACAAAAAGGTTGCGCTGAAGGACATCAAAGACAAGGCTGACAAGAAGGGCAAGGACAAGAAAAAAGCGGCAGCGGTGGATGACGACGATGACGAAGAAAAGGCGCCTCTGGCGGAAGACTTCCAGCTGCAAGAGACCTTGAAGATTGCGGCGGACTATATCCAGGTGATGGCGAAGCGGCCGCTAGCGAAGGTGACCTTGCCGGATCTCGATAAAATTAGCGTCGCTGAGGATGCCGCGAAAAAGAGTCCGGAGAAGAAGCAGATGAAGGATCTACTGAAGGCGCACGGAGCCAGTCAGAACAATTAGTTTCTGGCGATAATGCTGGACCCCTGGCGCTACTTTCGTTCCTACCTCGTTCCATTGGCGAGGAGGAACGAACTCTATGCGGTTACATGAAGTTATATTGGCGGCGTTGGCTCTGGCAGCATTTGCCCAGCCAATCCGGGCGCAGTCGCTACCGGACGAATCTGAGTCTCGACCAGGTACTGGGGCGATGATCGGTGGGATCCTTTTGACCAGCATCGGCGTGCTCTTTGGAATCCGCGATCATATTTTCTATTGCGACGCCGCACACGCGTTGAATCGCTTGGCTGTATTTGGTCTCGGTGTCCTCGGGCGCCCAATGAAATCTAGCGAATGTTTTCTGAAGCCGTTGCAGCGAGTCGCGGTAATCAGTGGAGGTGAAAAGCATTCCGATCGCTTGTTGACTGTCAATCGAGCGGCAGAGCCCTTTATCTAGCGTTTTCTCAAGTCGCCGCAGACTCTCTTGGCAACCGACTGGGACGAAACGGTCGAGAATCGCGGACGGTTCGCCAATGAAGAGAGCCGAGAAAAGCGCTTGCCCCATCCCCGTCGCCATTTTCTGCATCTGGCCCTTGAAGTCGTCGGCCGTGGCGCTCGAGGTGTGCGGTAGATCGGCGCGCAGCGCCGCCAGCAGTGAAGCAGTCGCGTCAATGGGTTGGGGTTTCGTGCACTCGACGCGGCGCCAGCGATTTATACCCGCATGCTCGCTTTCCCACTGGATCGTCTTTGGCGCGATCTGCAGCGTCCACCAGTCGACCGTGGTTTTGGTTTCCGGTTGCTGCGAGTCGAAAGCGATAGCGATCGGTAGATCCGGTCGACCGGCGAGCGGCTCCCAAGAAATGGGCATAGAGAGCGAGACGCTCGACGTAAAGTCGTTGGCATGCGCATCGAAGCTCAAGTCATAGGCGAAGGTAATCGCCGTCACGTTGCCGAACATCGCGTCGACCTCGCGTGCTTGCGCCGCGACACTGGGATTGAAGCGGGCCACGTATTCCATGGCATCGCGGACGCGCACAAACGGTGCTGCCTCGTCTTTCAGCATCGCCAGGAAAGGCGCTGCAGCCGGAAGGTGGTGGTCAGTTCGCGCAAGCACGCTACCAGTGCGATCGATACAAAACTCTACGTGTTGAGGCTCACCGGTCTTCGGTGAATGGGACCAGGCGATGCAACGGCCTTCCTTCGCGACCTCCAGCGTCACCGTCTCGACGGCCGCCTTGTTTGGATTGTTCGTCGTGACTTGGCATTCTTGACGGAGGTGAGCGCCGCGTTCGTCGATCTCACCGGTAAGCTCTTCGGTCGACACGTGGACGCAGCCGATGGTCAGTGCTGCCGCTATGGTGAGAAAAATCCAGCGCCACATAGTCCGTCCTAGTTTGGTGATTGTTCGCCAAGCAAAGGATCGGCGACAAGTCCAATGATCTTGAATCGTCTGCAGTCCTCGAGCTGGAAGGCTCTAGGCTTGCTGTGTCTTTTAATTGAGGGCGGCGAAAGCGCCGACCTCGGAGCGTTACAAGTCACCGCACGCCAAAGCGACTTGCTGGCGTCGAGTGCAAATTCCTCAGCTGCAGATCTGCGCCGCGCAGGTCGGAAAAGGGGTTCGGTTCTTTACGTTGCAATCCCAGAGCTTGGCATGCGTCTTGGCGCGCGCGATAGGATCGGTCTCGCTTGCTTTGCAAACAAAGCCGGGATTGGCAACACCCAAAATGTCTTCGTTGACAAATCGCACTGACTCCGCAGCTTCATTGAGCGTGCGAGACTGTACCGATTCGCCACCCTCATCCGCGCCGTTGGGTCCGAAATTGTGAAAATTCCATGGATTGGCTCCCACGACGACATTTTCGGGAAGTTGGTCGGCTACGTTCCTGAACATTTGGTCCACGCCCATATAGCCAGTAATTCCTGGCGAAGGCACGTAGAGCAAGGGAGTTGATCCGTCGGTGCTGAAGCCGTGGACGAGAGCGCTGACGTTGTTGGCATGAGTGTAGACCAAGTTCCCGACATGACAGGAGACGCAATCCATATTGTTGACTGAGACGCGCTCCTTCGGATCATTGAATCTTCCTGGATTGTCCGTGACAAAAGAATTTCGCAAAGCAGCATCGATCGGATTGACGTTAAGGTATTGAGTGTTGGCAAATCCAAACGCGTTGACGGGCTCAGGCGAGGCGGCGATGCCCGGTGCGGTTCGAATGGACATTTGCGGACTCTTGCCAGTGATAGAGACTGGCACCCAGACTCCGTCCGCCCCGACTTTCCCTTGAAAGAATACCCACGGGTTGCCGCCGTGTAGGAGTTGCATGGACGTCATAACGGTCAAGCCGCCGCTGCCATATTTTTGGATGAGCGCGATTATTTTTTGACCAATCGCGCCGGCATTGTTCTTACCTTGCCCGTTCTGAGCCTGGAGCTCGGCGACCAAGCCGGGATGCTGGCTGAGTGGCTTGCCGCTGGTTCCATTCGTGTCGTTGCTGTTAGCGTTGTTGACCGCCGTCGCCGACAGAGCCTTGATCGCTTGCACATCAGCTATTAGACTTTGGAAATTTATGCTCGAATCCAGCCGAGGCGGGCGAGAATCTGCGGAAATTTCCGACGCCGTGCCGGCAACTTTGAGTTTGCCCAAGGTGTACAGCAGATGGACTGACGTATCGATGGCGTCCGGAACTTTGCTAGTTCCCCCGGTTAGCGAGAACGGCCGGACGATCAGGCGCAATTCAACGTTGCAGCTGTTTGGCCCTTGCTCGGCGCACGGATCAATGCGGATGGAAACCACACGCCAAGCTGTCTGGTCTAGGACTTCTGGACGCAAGTTTGTGCAGACACCTTGCAGGTCGTTCACTTGCACGCCAGCCGTGGGATCGATCTGGTGAGTCGTTGGATTGAGCAATGCCGAACCAATCATCGGATTGGTCAGCATCCCCGCCGGGCCTGTAAGATTTGGATTTGCGCCTGAACTTGCACCGATCCTTTCATTGATCATCCCGAGAGGCATGTTCGGAGGTTCAGCATTCGCCAAGCCGCCTGTAGCACTCACTACTCCGGGATTTAAACCTCCACCACCGCCACCGTGCCCACCATTCGTTGCGAAGTCGATCATCTTTTGGAAGACGTTGTCGTGCGGCCACAGTGGCTTACCGTTGATGTCAACGCCCGTGGGGTCAGTGGCGTTGCCGATTTGGATGTTGGGATAAGGGATTCCCGTGGAATCAAACGGAAAGAGTATCGAGAGATCATTGACGTCAAGACCAGAGGTAGAATCGGCGTTTGCACTGACCGGCGTTTCATCTTTTAGCTCGTTACCAGTACTGCGGGACCGACACGAGCTCGCTAGCATTAACGCAACACCGGCGCACAATACGCGTGTCGAAAGACTGAGAAAGTATTGACATCCATTGTGCATCATACGCCTAGCTCCCCACGATAATTTTGCCATTTCAAATTGATTGATGCCAAAGATGATAACTCGGAACCAAAGATGCTACCAGTCCCGATACGCAGTCCAGGCGCCGCGGTAATTGTTATTTTTTGATTTCGCTATCTATTTTCGGATGGCTAGAATCCAAAGTAAATGGAGCGGCGCCAATGACAGCATAATCCGCTCTCAAGATCGTCGCCTTGAGAGCGGATCGGTGGCGATGAGATACAGCTGTGATCAGACGGCCATTCGGCCGCCAACAACAACATCAAGCGTCCTATTTCGAGGTGGCAGAGGCGTTGACAGTCGCTGTTTGCGTTGGCTGCGCCGAAGTTGCAGTAGCGTTGACAGTCGCCGTTTGCATGGGCTCCGCCGAAGTGGCTGTCGCCTCGACAGTCGCTGTTTGCGTCGGTTGCGCCGATGTTGCTGTCGTGCCGACAGTCGCCGTTTGCGCAGGCGCCGAACCAGCCGCCGCACGAGGCGTTACAACATTGCTGACGCCCGCGACCGGGTGCGGTCCAATGGCAGGTTCGCAATTTAGTTGCTGTCCCAAGCCAATCGCAGACACATCCCCAGTTGTTAGCTGGCATACGAACGGGTATGAATTCGAGGGATTTTGCAATGTCGACAGCTGCGCCGTTAACAAGCTGTCACTGGTTGCGCGCGCAGTATCATAAGTCAAAGAATAGCCACCGTCGCTGCATTGCGACTGGTCTTTGGCAACCGGCGCTGGCGCGCAGTCATCAAAGCGCTGTACGAGCGTCTCGACTTTGTCCGCTCCAACTTCATACAAATAGGCGGAGGCCTTGCCATCCGATAAAGAACCACCGAGGCTGATGATCAGGTGGTAGGATTGCGACAAGGAGTCCCCTGCATCCTTAACTTGGCTGGATTGTGATCGGCCGCAGGCGGTGAGGCAGCACATGGAACTGATGAGCAAAGCGATCTTTTTCATGATGATGTCTCCGGTGGTTGTTTGTTGAAACCTTGGTTTGCCACGTTCTGTCGCGTTTGACGTCAGCTTGATAACCCAACTTGGAAGTTCCCGAGACTCAGCAAGATCTGCGCCAAACGGATTTCTTGTTTCGCTCTCTTTTTTTAATTGTATTTAATAAAAAAGTAAATATATATAGCCTAGTATAGATTCAGAAATCACTCTCAAAACTGGGTCTTTGCGAGCGTCGAGTGGCTATTCACCTTGCGACCAATAGATCGACATGGATTTAGCAAAAAGCAATGACATCATCCATAGCGCAACGAGCTCGTCCGAGGCCCTGCGGGGGCTCTACCAGCTGGCGAAGCAAGGTAACAAGAACCGCTCGCTCGCCTATTACTGCAAGCGCGCCGGCATTCCGTCGACCGGATATTTCTCCGATGTGCTGTCCGGCAAAAGGACTATCAGTGCAAAATACCGGATCGCCATTGCGCGCGCCTTCGACCTGTCGAGCGCGGCCGCTGCCTGTCTCAGGCTCCTCATCGATATCGACAATGCAACGTTGCAGGAGCGCATCGCCGCGCTGCGAATCAAGTTGTCCGCTAACAAAAAACTGCTGAAGATTTCCTATCTAGCTCTGCCTACCGAATCCACTGCTCCCATTGGGTCCAATGATGCCACAGACGACACAGACGCGAGCGATGCCCGCGCCCTGTTCGAGGCACTCGACGTCTTTTGCGCCTTCGGCTTATTCCGCAACCGTCCGTCCAAAGCCGAATTGCAGGGGTATTTCACTCAACCCAATGCACCCAACACCGACAAGTCACTGCGCCTACTTGCGTCGCTGGGGCTGATCAAAGAAGACGGTGACCGCTACACCGTCCTGCTCGACCATGTGATCTTTGGCAGCGAAAAAGGTCGCATCTCGCACATCGATTTCTTGAAGATGGCGATAGCCCATGCAAGCGAGAACGTGGCAGCTTGGTTTGGTCGCACCGATCAAGCGTATTTTACTTCCACCGTTGCAAGCGTAAAGCGCGAGAGCTACGCAGCTGCCCTCCAAGATCTCAAAACAAAGATGCTCCTGACGCAATCCGAGTTAGGATCCGATGAAGCTGATATGCTCGTGCGTTTTAATGTCCAGATTTATCCGATTGGGTCGCGGTCCGATTGAGCGGCCTAATCTCCACACGGACCGGAAGGGCATTGTTCTCAGCACTCGTGACCGCTGAAGTCAGGGGCTAGTGTCGTTAGCTGCATCTCTATGATCGCATCGTTTTTTCAGGTAATTCATCAACAATTTGGTGGCCGCAATGCCGTTCAGGTCTTGGGCAACTTACCGCCCTGGGTGAAGGCACCGTAACGAGTCCAGGCGCACAGATGGAGGCCAGTTAAGACACCTAAGACGCCCCATCGAATTGCCTTTGCCTTTGTAGAGATCTTCCCTACAGTGGCAGGTACCGTGCGAAACCTTCTGAGGAAAGCCATGTTGCGCCTGAGCTTGCTGATTGCCATCATGTGGTCCAATGTTTTTCTGGTGGCGTGTAGTTCGTCGCCTAAGGCGGCCGCCACGGCTCCGGCGACGCCCATCGATCCAAAGGGCGCGATCATCGATGATATTTCAACTCTCGGCGCCGACCTTTACAACGCCAATTTTGTCGGTAAACCATGCACGACTGTCGACAGTCAAACCACTTGTCCAGGTGGCGGCAATGTCCACATTACTGGGTCGTTCAGTTGCTCGACCGGCAGCAACGACGTCCAGAACCTAAACCTGAATTTTTCGTATGACATGACTAGCTGCATCGTTGTCGCGAACAACCTGACTTTAACATTGACTGGCACCATGACTCACACCGGCAGCTCGAGCAATGTGAGTTCCATTGTCAGTGCCGAGACGATCAACTACCAAGCACAGACCCCAGTTAAGATCGTTGCTGTCGGAGCCACGGGCTCCAACTATGCGCCCTTTAATAACAGTTGTGCTTTTGCGCTCGTTGCTCAAAAAGCAAGTGTTAATTCTACCGAGAAGGTATCCGGCGTCATTTGCGGAACGAGCGTTGGCCTGCACTAGAAACGACAACGGCGGTGATTAAGTGATTGAGTTCGCCGATCCGCGACTAGCAGATAGACGACGCGCCTTAGTCGCAAACAATCGTCACCAATGTCGTCTGAGTCGAACATAAGTCTCCAGATACCGCGACAACTTTCAGCAAGGGAAATGCCCCGGCCTTGACCCGCAGCAAAAAATCATCGAAAGCCGCTTGCGTCATACCTGTCTCGCTCACGTCCAACGTCTCAAGCGACGGCAGCGCTGGCATGGGCAAAAGATCGGTTATAGGACTATTCTTGGCCAAGTTCAGTGACCGTAGCCCCGAAGCTGATCCGAGATGCAAGAGTTCTGCCTCGTCAAAATCATTTTCCCGAATATCCAAAGAGCGCATGGTCGCTGTACCCAGCCCCACCAGCGAGCGCAAATGGACGCTGCGAATCGCCAGATCCTCAAGAAAGGGCATCATCGCCACGGCTTCGGCATTGTCGGTGACATTGTAGGACCAATCCAATTGCCGGAGACTTGGCAGCGCTGACAGTGGTTCCATATCGCCAAGCTCCATGCCCGAGAGGTCAAAGCTCGTGAGCGACTCGGCAGCATCCTGATATTTTTGGCAATCAAAAGTCTTGTCGTCCGGTGTCATGCTGAACGCCGTATCGAGGCTGGGCGCATCGATCACTAATTGGCGTCCACCTGCAGCTTGGGTGCGCATTGAAGCCGCATTCAAAACTGCGAGCACAGTGTTACGACTATCCTGGCTAATGATTGTTTCGGCAATGCTGCTGGCATCCGGTTGCTGATAATAAAGGGCGTGCCATTGCTGAATCTTCTGACAATAATCCAAGATGGACTTGGACTGAACATTGAGAATCCCTGGATCGTAAGGCCATTGCTTCGGCACTCTGGACAGTGCAGTCGTGGTTTTGTCCAAACAGACCGCCGCCGAAGGATTCGCGCCGTAGCAGTTGCTCACCGCCTCTTGGTAGGCAGCCGATCTCGCATCGATCGCTTCAACCATTGCATTAACCTGCGCCTTGAAGGAGTCGACGCTGCCAAAATCGGCAGCCAGAAACGATTGCCCAAGCCGTTTGTCACCTTGTTCATCGAAGACGCGCGTCGCGATCGCTTGCCGCTGCACTAAAATAATCTGTCTATCAGCGACATTTGCCGGCGTGAAATCAAGGCTCGGATCAGCCAAAGTGTCATAGGTCCGTAAGACAAAATTGGACTGCGAATATTTACCCGGATCAGGCATGCCGTTGGTATCAAATTGTGTCGGAAAATCAGTCCGGGCGTACGTCAGAAAATCCATGAATGCCTGCATGCAATCCTCTCGGTGCTGGCTGTCGCAGGTGCTCAAGGAGCTACTCATAGTCGAGCTCAAACGCTCGGTTAGACCACCCTTTTGAAAATACCTGAGGCGTACCGTCGCCTGGTCTTGAACCTTGTCAAGCGCGGCACGCACCTTGGCTTCAACCCCAACTTCACCGGCAATGTCAATGTTGATGCCGAAGTCGGGTTTCTGAATGATTTTCGCAAATCTGATTTGTCGTCGACACTGACATTTCATGAAGTCACCTCGGGGGGAG
>Ga0207137_1032_pt4 | contig 22939 bp, 9 predicted proteins | sample Alteio_BWMinHeat_9_FD_153572 | JGI IMG/M metagenome (GOLD analysis project Ga0207137, IMG submission 153572) | Enriched cells from forest soil in Barre Woods Harvard Forest LTER site, Petersham, Massachusetts, United States -... | ecosystem: Environmental > Terrestrial > Soil > Temperate forest >...
ACAGTAAGTACTGCTCGATCAAAATTAATATTTTCCCATTTGAGGTTGAATAATTCCCCTTGTCGTAATCCTGTATTCAGTGAAACTAAAATCATTGGCGTTAGATGATCAGCAAAATGATAGTGATTTAAATCAGGAAGGAGGGAGTATTTTCTTTCGTGCCGCCATTTATTGTAGCTTTCACGGGTAGATTTTAGTTTATTATCACGCAAGGTCAATGCATTTTTTAAATTTTTTTCTTCATCAAAACTCAGGTAGCGAACTTTAGAAGAATTCTCAACACGGGTTAATTTGTATTTTTGTAATGGGTTTTCATTAATAAATTCCCATTCTACAGCTTTATTAAGTAATGCTTTCAATATTGAAATATTGCGATTCACAGTAACGTGTTTAATATTTGCAGCAATACGTTTTGATCGCCATTTATCGAGTGCAAGCGGAGAGATATCTGAAAGAGGAAGATTCCCAAATTCTTCAGAAAAATTTGTTATTAAGCCACCAATATCTTTTTTTGGATTTTTCTGAGATGAATATCGCCAGTTGGAATATTCGTTCGTGATAAATTGATTTAATGTTATTTTTGCATTCTTTTTTTTCTTATCAGGCATTTGTCCCGTTGTCACTTTGCTTAAAATAAGTTTTGCTTCATCTCTTGCTTGAGCGACTGATAAAACGGATGTCTTGCCGATAGTTACTCGCTTGCCGCGAGCATATTCACACATGAATAACAGCTTGCCACTAATGTTGACCCGTATTAAAAAGCCAATTAGCTTATTGTCACGTACATCGTATGGTTTATCTTTGGGTTTAAGCTGGGCTAATAATGAATTATTGATGGTTGCTTTCATACGTCCCTTTATTCATTCTGAAGTGAAAATGAAGTGCAAAAGGAGTGTACTAAATTCTAAATGGATGAACAACAGGGAACAGATAAAATGTTATATCTAATTGAAAAATAATAATTTAATGTAGATTGAAGTGCATGGTGGTTTATCATGATTTTTAATGAAATTGCGTTCGCAACGTGAAGGTCGGGAGTTCGATCCTCCTCGACTCCAGTAGTAAAATCAATAAGTGTGATGAATGAGATAGTGTGAAAACAAGGGTATGATGAGAAGAACGAAAAAGCCGCGCTTTTTTAAGTGCGGCTTTTTATTTAGCTGGCGCGATGGATAATATGCTTGAGTAACCAATCATCAAGGTCTTCTTTAAGATAGTGAGTTCATAAATTTTTAAATATGTTTATTTTTTTCTATTGTAATAACTGAATGCGAATCAGGGTTATTTTTATCCTTAGATGTTTCTTCAGATTTTTTTACTTCTTCTGCAAACAAAGATAGATTGCCAGCAGAAACATGATCTTGTATTTTTTTATAAGGATTTAATATTTTAGTATGCAAAACATTATAAAACGAGTTTTGAAGCAAGTCTGGTCTTATATGATTTCTCCAGTATTGAAGAGCATCGGTTGTGAGGAGAGACGCAATGTGTTGATCATAGGGTTTTTTACTCTCATAAGAGAGATATAATTCATATAGATTCCCGCTCTCTTTTAGTAGATCGCAGAGGTCGTTATATATGGATTGTTTCCATCTTACAGGTGGATATAGTGGAAGAAGGTCACAAGAAATTGCTAGCTCAAATACTTTGTCTGAACTACAAATCGCTACACCTCGGCCAGATGATAGTTGATATAACCGCTGTAAATCTTTTTTTTCTTCAAAATAATGGCCAATAATAAGCTCTATTTTTGGTAAAGAGAAGGATAAGGAAGACTCTTCATTCTGAATGAGTGCATGAAAATTTTTTTCAAAAACAGACTCATCCCACGCTCTTTTGTTTATATGGAAAATAATTTTATCAAACGACTTTCCAAGTGGAGAGCGTGATACTAAATATAAACATGAAGCCAAAATATTTTTTTGATCTTCACCAATATAGACGGGTACAACAAGGGTATTGCTTAAAAATTTTCTTGCTTCATCATTTGAGACTGGATAAGTGAGGCCAATCTTTTCAATATAAATTTTATCTTCTATTTCTTGTAATGCTTTTACAGAAAGATCCAGATTGCAAGCAAGGTTTTCTACCATTAATCCAGAGCGATTATTTGTAATACCGGTAACATAACAATGTTCTTCAGGGATTGATGAAAACAGTGTAGATTGAGAAGATGCATTATGTTCGGTGATTATTATTATTTGAGCATTGGTTTTGAGTTTTACTGTTTCAGGTAGTTCAGGAAATGGGGTTGCAATATTAAAAACAGCGTCAGCAGAGGCATATATTTTTTGCAGTAATTTATTCTCACTAATCAATAAATCAAATGCTTCTTCATGATAAGTTTTATCCATATTGCTAGGATTACTTATTTTATCCATATTGTTAGGATTACTTATAAAATAAAAAACTTGATCTTTAATGTCAACCGGATAATTTTTAAATGCATGAGTTGCTTCTTTCTCAAAAAAATTTGCTGTATCTTCAATTAATTGCTCGGGCGTTTTGTTTTCTTGTGTAATATTGTGAGCGGTAAGTACGAAATAAGGTTTAATATATCCATATGGATAATGATTCATGACTTGTAAGGCAACATCGATGACGTTGCCAATATCACCATTGCCATCATTATAGAAATTACAATGAAAAACCATGATTCCTGAAGATTGGTCGTTTTGCTCAATCGGAATTCCTCTCACTAAAACTCCATTTTTTTCTCTTCTGTTTTTCCAGAAAATCCTTTGTTCTTCTATCTTTTTTGCTGTTCTTCTAATGTGGTGATGATTTTTGCCATTTCTCACCTCGTTACTGATTGATTTATCTGGTATTTTTATGTGTTCACCTGTTATTATTTTTAATATTAATATTATAGTACATTGCAAGAAAAGATATAAATTTGACCTCACCGATACAGCGTTATCTTCATATTCTTCGGCTCAAAATAAAAAATAAGATCATCATAAAACCAATTGATCAATGTAAAAATGATTCCGAATATAAGTATCATTATATTTATTATTAGTGGAACTGATTGAAATTTACTTTCAGTCATTAATCCGAAAAAACCAAAAAAACATCCAAATGCAAGTAACCTGCTGAAGCCGAGCAGAATTCCTCGTATCGCAAGTAAAATATGAAATATGATTCTTCTGATGAAAGTCATGTTTATTCCTTTTCTTATTTATTCTCTTTGTTCTATATTTGATTTTCAGGATTTAATAGGCTATCAATTTTATTTTTAAATGCTTCAAATGTTTTTTCAGTTTTAATAATATCGTCGCCATCCAAAATTCCTTTCTCGCAAGAGTTGCACCATAATCCAGGTTGGTCTAACTTGATGGATTTCCCTTTATAGGTAAATACTTGGGATTTTATTTTTTGATGTAATGTGCCTTTGTTGCAAGCATGACATTTCATGGTTTATTTCTTCTTGCCTTAACCGCCTTAACCGCCTTAACCGCCTTATTATTTCTTGGCAAGGAACCATTTAGCCGTTGCTGCTCTGCCTGTTAGCTTGATTTTTTCCAGTTTTTTCAATCGAGCCAAATCATCTCGCAATGTTCTTGGTGCTGGTGCATGAGTTAGGCGGTCAGTTATTTCAGCAACGGTCATTTTATCTCCTGATGAAAGGATTATCAGGATTTCCTGTTGTCGGGGTGTTAGTTTATATGATGCATCTTGTGTGCCAGTATTCATTGGCTCTTTGAATCGAAATATAATTGCAAATCCGCTGGAATATTCTTGAAATTCAGGTTCAGGCGTGCCGTTATTTTGGCAATATCCAATCATGCGCAAGGTGCCTGTTCCCCAGCCTTCAACCCATCCGCGCTTGTAAAATAGGGTCGCAATTTCTTCGTTTCTTGGATAGGACTCATGTGATCTTCTTAAATCCTCAATTTTTAATTCTTGTGGAAGGGTGCCATTGTTCCAGATTTCCAATCGGTCATCGTAGATAGCAAGTGAGATTGTAGCTGAACGATTTTGATAATCGCGATGACTGATAGCGTTAATGAGCGCTTCTCTTAATGCCAGTGCTGGTACAGCAGGTTGGTCAATGCGTTGCATTTGGTTAGGTTTGAAATAGCTGGCAATAGGCAGATGACGCATAGCAAAATCAGTTGCTGCTTGAATCAGTTGAAATGCATTGCCATGTACTCGCTGATTATCGATATAATCACCTAGTTTGTCTAACCCTCTGAATCTCGCCATTCGTATCATGCAATTGCGGTAATCTGTTTCAACGTCTTTGGAGTATAAAATAACGGCAGCATTTGTAGGGATTCCATTTTTTAATAATTTAAATTTATTTAATATGTGTTTGATATCATAGTCCTGAACTTCAGCGCCTATGCGGTTATGATTGATACCATCATTGATTGTTCGTCGAATTTCATTATGATCGAGTGAATCGATATCATGATTTTTTGATGGTTGTTCATCCCAGACATGATTTAATTGTTTGCGGCGGACGAGTAGTCGTTCATATTTGTGTTGGGACATTAATCCAGTTGATGATTCGGTGCGTTCATATGCTCTGCCATCGTATACGTAAGGTGCGTGTGCTCCGTAGCTAGTTTCAAGAGTAATAATCGTTTTTTCATCTTCAATAGTAATATAACTAACATCAATTTCAGGTGACGGTTCAATTTTTTTAATTTCACGTGCTACTTCTTGGCGAGTGTTGTCTGTGACGTACTGTCCAACCATTTGACCGTTATTCTTGATGCCAATTAATACGATTCCACCTTTTCCATTCAAATATGCGCATATTGTTTCTATCGCGCCTTTTAATTGGTTGGTTGATGTCTTGAACTCAAGATAAAGTGATTCACCTTGTTTTATTAGTTCTTCAATTTGAGATTTATTCATTGATTCACCCTTATTTGTAATGAAGATTGCACCAATTTCTCCACTGCATTCGTCTTATGTTCCGGTGCTAGATGTGCATATCTCAGTGTCATTTTCAAATCAGAATGCCCCAGCAATTCACGCACTGTATTCAAATCAACACCAGCCATTACCAGTCGTGATGCAAAATGATGTCGCATATCATGCCAGCGAAAATTTTCAATTCCAGCGGATTTTAATAAGCTAGCCCAGCTTTTTTTTACATTATTAAATATTTCTCCAGTTGTCTTGCTTGCAAATACAAGATCAGTACTTGTCATTTGATTGCGCCAATTTTTCAATATTTCCAGCGTGGCAGAATTGATTGGCACATGCCGTGTTTTTCCACTTTTAGCTGTATCAGCAGTAACAGTAAGTACTGCTCGATCAAAATTAATATTTTCCCATTTGAGGTTGAATAATTCCCCTTGTCGTAATCCTGTATTCAGTGAAACTAAAATCATTGGCGTTAGATGATCGGCAAAATGATAGTGATTTAAATCAGGAGGGAGGGAGTATTTTCTTTCGTATCGCCATTTATTGTAGCTTTCACGGGTAGATTTTAATTTATTATCACGCAAGGTCAATGCATTTTTTAAATTTTTTTCTTCATCAAAACTCAAGTAGTAAAAAGTGGTCAGGCCTGACAGCTTGATATATTAAGTCAACAAGTCAGGCCTGACCCTTGTAATGCTGGCGATAGCTGCTGGTATCGTTGGATGGGCTGGGATAGGAGCTTTAAGTTAAATCAATTATTTCCTTGAGAAAAAAGAGTAAATAAAAAACGGTCCTATCAGAAAAAAATAAATTCCTTCTACAATGATCCCAATTAATGGATCACCAAGAAATCCAATAAAGAAACTAGCGGCTATAATGATTTGAATAATTAGCGTGAGCAATGCAGCTTTAACTTTATTTTTCAATGTTTTCTCCCTCATCGTTTAATATTTGCTGAAAAAAGTTTTATCTGATAATTCTTCAATAATGTTTGATTGCCGATTTGTAATTTCTTCAACTAATCCATTAGCTAATTGAACATATTTATACCTGTTTTTAATGATTTTATGATGATGCATTGTATTGAAAACAAGATAGAGGTCAAGCCTTTAATCGTATAATTTTAAGTCAAGTATAAAAATTATGCTTTATTTGTAGCCACTCACTATGATATATTTCCGATTATCTTTATGACCCATACAAACGAGGCTAGAAATATGCATTCATATCATGAAATATCAATCGAGAACAAACTCTCGTCAGTTGACAGGAAATTTTTATTGGCGGTTCTTGAAAGAGATTATGTTACATGTACTGAAATGCTATTAAAGGGCGCTAATGTTAACGAGAAATTTGGAAAATACGCCAAGGATAAAAAGGATGAAAATTCGAATTGTGGCCCAAATGATACACCTCTTACACATGCAGTTAAATCTTCTGATGAAAAGCTTGTAGAGTTTCTTTTAAAGCATGGGGCAAATACCGAAGTATTTAATGCAGATAGCGTCGGTGATAGCCCATTAATGGATGCTGCATATGTTCATAATGTAAAGATAGTAAAACTGCTTCTTGATGCTGGTGCTAACCCTAATACTGAAAAATTAGTTTCAGCAGGTGCAGGTTCAACTGCAATGCATCAAACTTTCAAAGCTGTCATTGGTGAGTGTTTCCTAAATAATGATTTGCCTGTCTATGTGAGAGGTATAGTCATAAGCAATGATATTATTGATGCTGAAAAAAAAGAATGCATTGAAATCTTTGATTTGCTCATGAAGGCAGGATTTGCAGGTGAATACAATGACATTATAAATAAGTTAAAACCTCTTTGTCTGCCTTCCGCACTTAGAGCATTTACCGAAATATGGAAAACTCATTATAATCAGGAATTAGAAAATTCCTATACTCAAGGGGCTGCTGCTGGAGTATTCACTACACAAATTTCTGCTGAAAATGCTTTATCGATGGGATGTTTTTTAGATCGCAGATCCGGTGGCAGATTAGCACAGACTTGTACAATAGCAGCAGATACAGCAGTGGGAGAGAGAAATAGACAAGCAAATATTTTAAAAATAAAGACAAGCAGCAAAACAAATACTTTATTTGCACATTATGAGCTTGAACGTCTTGTTAAAAAATATACTTTACCAGATACGTCTCAGAACTCACTTGAAAAAGGATTAAGAAATGCTGCCAACAATAATAAAATTTCTGATTTGATAATATTCATCAAGCATGTCAAGAACATCAATGCAAAAGATGATAATCCAACGATAGGTCGCACAGCTCTTCATTGGGCAGCGGTAAAAGGGAATGAGGAATGTTACCGATTTTTATTAGAGGCAAACGCTAATCCAGATATTCCAGATGCCGCTGGTAAATTAGCAGGTGAGTATTTAAATAAACTTGCATGCTTATTTTAAAATAATCGGGATCAGGCCAATCGAATCGGGGTCAGGCTTGACATCTTGATATATTAAGTCAACAAGTCAGGCCTGACCCTAGAATAAGAGGTGTATTCCTTGACCCTTAAAATGTCCGTAATCTTTAAATTTTGTCCGTAATATTTATAAAAATGTCCATGTTTGTTGAATTTTGTCCGTGATGCAGGGTAAAATGTCCGTATCTTTTGAATTTTGTCCTTATTTGGGGGCAAAATGGCCTTATTAATATAGGAATGACCATCGATTTATGTCTAAAAATCAACAAAAAGTAGAAGTGTTAAATAAACTTAAGGAACAAACATCTCCGATAGCTATCTCAAAATTGGTTGAAGGCTTAGCACTAAACTACTCTATACGTACGGTACGACGCTGGATAGATGAGTGGGTAAAAAAAGGAGTAGTTCATAAAATAGGTAAAAAGAACGGGACTCATTATCTTGCTGTTGAAAATAAGTTAATAGAATCTAGTCATTATTTTAGTTCAGAAAGTTTGAAAGTCATTAATCAAATTAAAGTGCCATATGAATTACGAAAATCAGTAGAATATCAACCAAAGTGGTTAACTCAATATCGCCCTAATATTGATTTTTATCTATCATCTATTCAGCGTGAAAAATTAGATAGTGTGGGGAATAGAGCAAAGAATTTTAAAGCTGCAGGAACTTATGCAAGACAAATTTATAATCGCTTACTAATCGACCTTTCATATCATTCTTCAAGACTTGAAGGCAATACTTATTCTTTACAGGAAGCAGAAAAACTTATTGTAGAGGGAACTGAAGCCCCAGGAAAATTAGATGAAGAAAAAACCATGATATTAAACCACAAGGACGCTATCAGATTTTTAGTCGACCATAGTGATCAAGCTAAAATACAAAAAGAAACCATTTGTAATTTACATTTCTTATTATCGGATGGATTGGTATCTTCTCAATATGCTGGTCAAGTACGTGATTATGGTGTACGTATAGGTAACTCAACGTATATACCTTTAGAAAATCCTGAACTGTTGCATAAATATTTAAACAAAATTTGCAATAAAGCGAATCAAATTATTAATCCCTTTGAAAAAAGTATTTTTTTATTAGCACATATCGCTTATTTACAAGCATTTGTAGATGTTAATAAACGAACGGCACGATTAAGTGCAAATTTTCCTCTTGCATATGCGAATCTTGTTCCGCTTTCATTTGATGCGGTTAAAAAAAATGATTATATAGATGCTATGATTGCTATTTATGAATTAAATAACATAAACCCACTCATTGATATTTATATTCATTCTTATGAACGAGCTGCAGAGCAATATGATGTAACGGTAGGCGCAATTGGTTTTGATAGAGTAAGAGTGCAGTATAGACAGCAACGCAGAGAAATGATGAGGCATGTAGTAATCAATCAATTACGTGGTATAGAGATGCAAACTTACATTGATGCAGAGATAGGTAAATTTGCGGATCCTTTCGATCAGAAACAGCTTGCTAGCTATATTCGCGAAGATTTAGAGCATTTAGGATCTCATAATATTGGGGGCATGGGTATCACTATTGAACAGCTTAAAGAATGGCGTAAAAAGAAGTAATCATATAGGAAACACTTGACCCCTGAGTCAATCGCAATTATATAGTTATAAGGATTATTTTCTTATGTAAAGGAAGACCATGCGTAAACTATCATTAGCTTCATCCATTCTTATCCCTATGTGTATCGCTACCAATGCGATTGCCTCGGATTACAATATCCCTTTTATTAATGTCTCTCAATTAGGCGTGATGTATGCTGACTGGGCGACTGCTGCAAGCGATGCAAGTACAGCGTTTACTAACCCGGCAGGCTTGATCAAGTTAGACCATCAGCAATTAGTATTTGCAGGTATAGGCGTTGTAGGGAGCGCTAGATTTAACGGTACGGCGACGACTCCACCGTATCCTTTTCCGGTTACCGTGACTGAAACAGGCGCTGCAACGACACGTATAAACGCATTCATCCCTTCGTTTTATTATGCGTTGCCTCTCTCTGATCGCGTTACCTTTGGTTTTACGATGGCACCACCGTTTGGAATAGGGTCGAATTATAGTAAAGATTCGCTAGTGCGTTATCTCTCCACACATTCGTATGTGGTGGGCATTGATATGGGGCCTAGTTTAGGTTTCAAGATAAACGATGCACTCTCTATTGGTGCTGGATTAGATGCTGTGCGATTCGCTTTTACACTGACTAATATGTATGGCATACCACTTTCTTATCCCGATGCTGAATTACATAATCATTTAGTTGGTTGGGGTTATGGTTGGCATGCAGGTGTTTTGTATGATGCGACGTCCAAGACACGATTAGGTTTCAGTTATAATTCTATGGTCATGGAGCATACGACGGGTGATAGTACAGTTTATCCACCTATTCCTAACACCGAATTGCGTTATAACAATCAAAAAACCAATTTTGGTTTGCCAGCCAGGGCACAATTAAGTTTGCAACATGAGTTTACGCCGCGAATTGCTGCTATGGCGACTATCTTTTACACCAACTGGGCTACCTTCAGTCAAGTTACCATGAAAAAAACCATGACACCGTTTGGTACGCTGATTTCGGCTACCATTCCGTTTAATTACCACAATACAATGGATTATTCGATTGGTGCTGTGTTTAAAGCGACAGATCAGTGGTTATTGCGTGCGGGTGTGCAATATATGAATACACCGTCTAATAATCGTGATCGTGGTGTGGCAGATCCTGTTGGTAGTGGTACGGTTCTTGCAGTCGGTGCGCATTATCAGCAAAATGCAAGGTTGAGTTACGATGTGGGTCTTGCTCATGCGTTCTTTAATCAAATGTCGGTTAATGTAACGAATCCACTGACTAAACTGGTTGGTCATAATAATTCACAGACGAATATATTCGGTGGTCAAGTGACGTGGAATGTTTGTTAGGTTTTGTTGATTGTGGTACGTCGTCCCGCGGCTTGTCCGCGGGATCCAAAAAAAATGTCTGGATCCCGCGGACAAGCCGCGGGACGACGTACCACCAGCTACAAGACGACGTACCACCGAGTAATGATGACACAACGCATAACGACAACCCAAAAAATCACACACCCAGCGCCTTCACTATCTTCTGCAATACATCATCCTTAATCTCATTATCTCTAATAAATAAATGTCCGCTATCAAACTCATGAAATTCGCACGATACTCCCGTGTGATCTCCCCAGCTCATGTGATCTTCTGGTAATACCCAATCATCTTGTTTGCCTATGAATACACTAATCGGCAGATTCAAGGGTAAGTCATGATAATATTCATAACTTTTTACTAAACTCATATCACCAATAAAAATCGGCAATAAAATTTTAACTATATCTTTATCTAAACCATAATCACTGTAACTCGTTATGCCATTTTCACTGAAAACACGAGAAACACCGCTTAACTGTTCGTCACTTAGAAGAATCAGTGCTTTCTGATCCAATTCAAATAAATTTAAATTGATGTCACTTAATTGCTTTAATATCGTATCTAAACTTTTGGTGGGAACGCGTGGATCCGGAAAAGCAGAGGCAAACAAGTGAATGGGTTCTCGCATATTTTGTTTTCGTAATTGTCGTCCCAATTCAAATGCAATCAAAGAACCGAAACTATGCCCGAAAAATGCAAACGGTTTATCCATCTCGGGTTTAAGTTCATGAATGAGTGTATTAACTAATTCTTGAATATCTGCTATCGGTTTTTCATCTATACGATTTTCTCTTCCTGGCAGTTGAATAGGGCAGACTTCAATACTATCCGGTAATTGCTTCTGCCATTCACGATAAATAGAGGCTCCACCTCCGCCATACGGAAAGCAAAATAAGCGTATTTTTGCATGTGGCCGTCTCTCTCTATACGCTATCCATGGATTAGATACTTCTGTTTTTCTTGCATTCATTATCGTGTTAGTCAATTCAGCAATAGTCGGGCCTTGTAATAAATCTTGCATGGAATAACTATATCCTAGATTTTTTTCAATGGATTTCATTAACACTAATGCCATCAGTGAATCCATTCCCATATTGCTTAATGAATGGTTGAGTGAAATATCTGCTTTAGGCATAGAAAATAAATTAGCAATTTGATTAGTGAGGAAATCGATAATGACAGATTCACGTTCATGATGAGGGATAGTGTTTATATCAATATGTTGAGTGGCATTTGATTGCATAAATGATTGAATTTCAAATTTAGTATCTAATCGCGTTAAACAGACGTTTTCACATTCAGCAATCATTTCTCCAGCTTGATTCATCAAGTGAGCGTTATAAATCATTTTTTCACCCAGAAATTCATTTAAACTAATCAGCAAAAATAATTGTCCTGGTTTCATACCAAAATATTTTATCCTTCCCATGTTTGATGCAATGTAGGGATTCACATTGTCTTCCGGTAATAATATAAACGAAGGTTGAATGCTACCATCCATGATTCCAGGATGAATGTTTAGTATAAATTCTTGATTTTTTCGCTCCGTTTTAGGTTGCAAGAATTCACATAATACTTCTTCTTGACCTAACCAGTATTGATGTGTCCAGCGAATACTATCACCAGCCGGTAATCCCATGGCTATCACTTTGTTATATAATTTTTCAGCAGGTTGTTGTGACAGGCTACGATTTTTTATTTCATCAATAGTAGTAATGTGATTATTGAGTGAAGCACCGACTGCTAACGTTCCATTCGCGTGTTCTACCCAGTGATGTTGACCTTGTGTTTGACTATAAACATGGAAGGGCATAATGGGATTGTCTGATTGTTCTAATACCAGTTGAACCGATATATTTTCTTTGTCTGGCACGATAAGTGGCGATAAAAATGATAATTGTTCAACCGTAAATGAGGTTTGTTCTGAAATGTTATTGATAGCAAATGCAAACAGTTCAAGATAATACCCTGCGTGTAAAACATGATAAGTATCTTTTATATCCGGTATATTTTTCGCATTGATTATAAATTCAAATTGCAGTGTGTTTAATGGCGAATCTATTTTTCTACCTTGCAGGGGATAGGCGTTTATAGTTTTCTCTTTAGACACTGATTCGTGTGTTAAGAGAGGCCAGTAATCTTTATGTTGCCAAGGATAAAGTGGCATATCAAGCAATGCATAACGTCTTGTTTCTTCGTATTGATGCCAGTTAATAGCGGCTCGATTCACGTATAACAAAGCGAGTTTAGCAGGATCTTTTTTTAGTAGGGCAATATCACTGGTGTCTGACATTCTCGTCGTATTTTTTTTGAGATTAATAAAAATACGGGATGTATTTTCGAATGTCTCAAGAGAAATATCTTTCAATTGATGTAAACTTTCGAATAATTCTGCAGTTGTATCTGCAAGAATAGCGACACGATTTGCATGATGTGAACGACGTAAATGTACGTTATGACAAATTCTTTCTAATTCCAATGTTGGATCATTTTGTAAATACGCATGCCAGTTAATGATTAAATTTTTTAATGCAATGGGATCTTTGGCAGATACAGTAAATATTTCCGTTGGTAGATGATTAGGAATGGTCGTCAATGTTTTTTCTTCTTGCGATAATTCACGCATGACAATATGTGCATTCGTTCCACCAAATCCAAATCCACTGAGTCCTGCAACGCGATATGGCCCATATTTAGGCCAACTTTCCATTTGCAGAGGTATGCGTAATCGATATTTATCAAACGCAATGTGTGGGTTAGGCGTAGTAAAGTTTAAATGCGGTGGAATTTGTGCGTTTTTAAGCGCTAAAGCCACTTTAATAACGCTTGCTACACCGGCTGCTGGTTCAAGATGCCCAATGTTTGTTTTCACAGAACCTATCCAGCAGGGTTTTTGTTTATCCCGTGTTTTTCCTATCACTTCACCTAATGCTTGTATTTCAATGGGGTCGCCTAAAAATGTACCTGTACCATGACATTCAATATACGATATGTCATGAGGATTCACTTTTGCTTGTTCGTAAGCGGTTTTTAATAATTTTTCTTGTTGTAATCCATTCGGTGCGGTTAATCCATTCGTCTTACCATCTTGATTGAGAGCACTGCCGCTAATGACGGCATAAATTCTATCATTATCTTGTAAGGCTTTATTTAAAGGTTTTAAAACCAATACACCAACACCTTCACCTTGTACGTAACCGTTAGCATTCGCATCAAACGTTTTGCATTGACCATCGAGTGATAACATTTTTGCTTTTGATAAAACCAGATTGACGTAAGGTAGTAAATTCAGTTTAGCAGCTGAAACTAATGCAATATCGCATAAGTTATTTTTTAAATTTAAACAAGCTATGTGAAGCGCAGACATGGAAGATGAGCAAGCTGAATCTAAAATTATACTGGGCCCGCGCAAATCAAATAAATAAGAAATACGGTTAGCGGCGATACTGATAGCATTGCCAGTCGGTAAATATAATGCATCTAATTCACTATCCATTTCTTGCATGTGTGCTAGTTGACTGATATCAAGACTAGTGAATACACCGGTGTTTGAACCTGCCATGGATTCTAATGGAAAACCGGCATCTTCAATGGCTTCGTGTGTGACTTCTAGCAATAATCGATGTTGAGGATCCATACGTATTGCTTCACGTGGGCTGATGCCGAAAAAGTAAGGATCAAATAAGCCAGCGTTTTCGAGATAGCCACCCCAGTAAGGGTGGGAGGGATCACGTCGTCGCTCTTCAATGGTATGGTTTAATAAATTCCAGCGCTCGTTAGGTAAGTGGGAGATTACATTTTTTCCATCGCAGAGTAATTTCCAATAGGCTTCTTTGTGAGGCGCTTGTGGGAAGCGACAGCTTAGGCCAACGATGGCTATGGGTTCTGATGCGCTCCCGGATTGTTCTTGTAATAAGTGTTTGAGTTTTTTGATGGTGAATAAGGCTTTTTGTAAGGTGACTTGTTCGTTCATGGTGGGTTCCTTTGTGATGTTTGATTTGTGTTTTGTTGAGGATGGTGATGAAGCAATTGTAAATTAGGACGTCTTCCCCCTACGGGGGAAGATGCCCAACGGGCAGAAGGGGGAATATAAAATTTGGGAAATATTTAAATTCCCCCATCCGCCCGTTGGGCACCTTCCCCCGTAGGGGGAAGGCGTCCTAATTTACAATTGCTTTATCACAACTCAATTCTCAACAAACATTATCTAATTCCATTAATTCCTTTTCTAATAACTGACTCACTTCTTTATCACTTAAATGCGCTATATCGTTAAGAAACTGCTGCTCATTATCAATAAATGCAGGTATATCCAGTATTGCTACGGACTCAGTCGATGCAGATATATAATCCACTAACTGATCTAATGTCGGATAACGATAAAGATCCATAGGTGTAATCAATCCTGGATAATGCTTATCTAATTCCGCAACAAAATTAACACCCATAATAGAATCCAGACCATAGTTTAAAAATGGAGTTTGACCTTCTATTTCATTGATATCCAGTTCAAGTAATTGTGATAACAAAGTGAGTAAACATTCAAAAACAGTTTGGTTATTGGAAACTGAATTTTCATTGGGTTTAAATTGATGTATCTTTTGCACGATAAACTGAGCTTGTTCATGTAAAGAATCGTTATCATTCAATCTTATATAAAACGTGTTAGCGTTCTTTGATTGATCAGCCACCTCATCATCACGAGTAATAATACTGAATAAGCAGTTTGAGAGTTGATGATCTGAAATCACTTGAAACAAACAGTCAATATTTTCTTTAACAATGGGCCAAAGATAAATGATGCCTTTTATGGGGTGCTGCATTAATTGCTTATAATCTTCTAATTGCTCTGGATTAATATAAAAAACATGATCATTCATTTTTTCAAACGTTTCACCAGCAAAACAATAAATACAAGAGGATTTACCGAATTCCGTTTGCAAATGAAATCCTAATTCCATATCACTGAATATTAACCAGCGTTCCTGATGTTGAACAATGGGTTCATGAGAAGTAATCCAGCATCGTCTTTTTGCAAAAGGATACGTTGGTAAAGAGATACGTTTAGGTAATTCGCCACTATATAATTTTTCCCATTCAACGTTTTCACCGTTTAACCATGATTGAATATTGTTATCAAAAGGTGGTGTATACGATTTTTCAATATACGATTTTAATTGATGCAGTAAATCAATGTGCGAATCCGCTTTAATCGCTAATCTCGCTCGCATATGTTCGCGTCCAACTTGTAGCGTATAACAAACATCGCTTATCTGTTCGTTTGTGTTTTGTAAGTAGGCATGCATCTTTTGTGCATAGACTGCTAATCTATCGTCATTTAATGCAGATAATAAAAATATCAATGGATGATTTGAAGAGGAATTCATTTTTTTAGGAGGTGAAATATATTCATCTACAATCAAATGAACATTTGTGCCACCTGCACCGAATGAGCTTATTCCTGCTCGTCTTATATCATTATTCTCAGGTTGCCAATCATTTAATTCACGTTGAACATAAAATGCAGTTTGAGAAAAATCAATGTAAGGATTAAGTTTCTCAGCATGAATAGAAGGAACTAACTTTTTATGCTTCATTTGCATTAACACTTTAGTCAATTGCGAAATGCCAGCAGCGGATTCCAAATGTCCAATATTCGATTTGACTGAACCAATGGCGCAAAATTGTTTGTCTTTTGTATAAGCTTCAAATGCATTTTGTAAGCCACTTATTTCAATCGGATCACCTAAAACAGTGCCTGTGCCATGCGCTTCAATGTAGGAAATACTACGGGGATGGATATTTGATTTCGATAAGGTTTTTTTGATTAATTCAGCCTGTGCGTTTGGGTTAGGCACCGTATAACCACTGGTTTTACCACCGTGATTAATGTGACTGCTTTTAATAACACCGTAAATGTGATCATTATCTTGGATAGCGCGCGAGAGGGGTTTCAATAAAACGGAACCTACCCCTTCTGAAGGCACATATCCTGCACCGTTTGCTGCAAAACTCGCGCATTGACCATTGTCGGACATAAAACTATAACTGCCTAACATATGATATTTTGAAGGGTGTAGTGATAAATTGACGCCGCCAGCGATAGCCATTTCACATTCACCGCGAAGAATACTTTCGCATGCAAAATGAATAGCAGCAAGTGAAGAAGAGCAAGCGGTATCAATGACGTAACTCGGGCCGTTTAAATTTAGAAAATACGATACGCGATTCGCTACGGAGAATAATTGAAGGTCTAATGGTAATCGATTGCCTTTAGACCATTCTTCTGCAATAAACAAAGGATAATAATTAAAAGTCACACCGACAAACACACCGACATTATTATTAACCGTCTGTTCTAATGTTTCGCGTGTATATCCGGCATCTTCTAATGTTTCCCACGCAGATTGCAGGAATAAGCGTTCTTGTGGATCCATTAATCCTGCATCATGCGGTGAAATGTTAAAAAATAAGGGATCGAATTTATCGGCATCAGCAATAAATCCACCGTAGGGATAATATTTTTCTTCACCACCGACTGTGACGGGATAATCTTTATAATTCCATCGTTCAATAGGAATTTCAGTAATGCAATCTTTGCTGTTAATTAAATTATTCCAGAATTCATCAACCGTATTTGCTTTTGGGTAAGTGCCAGTTAATCCAATGATGGCAATATCATCGGATATCGCAGGTTCTTTTATGGTTGCAGGCGATAATGGTTGTAACACATTTGATTTTTTTTGTTGTAACGCGTTTGCCAAATCGATTAATCGATTTTTTTCATACAGTAATGTTTTAGGCAGTGTACCAAAATCTTGTTCCAGCCGCGTTGTTATCTCCATGCCGATTAATGAATCCACGCCAAACATTTCATAGGTTTCGTTTTCTGATAGTTGATCTGGAGAGAGTTGTAATTTTTCAGCAAATATTTTTTTTAAGTAATCTAATAAGTCTATTTTTGTATCATTTGTTAGTATGGGTTGTATGGATGTCGTTTCAAGTTCTGCATCAAACCAATAACGCTGTTTTATAAATGGATAAGCGGGTAAATTCGCAACGCGTTGTCTTTTTTCACCGGCATGAATATCGTTTAAATCAAACGGAAATTGTCTGGTATATAAATCACCTAATAACAATAATTTTTCTTTATACACTTCAGTTGTTATTTTTTTAGGATGTTTGATAGCTTCAAGGCTAGATAAATATATTTCTTTCAATAATGGTTGATAAAGATGGGATAGAGATTCTGAATTCATTACACAATGAGTGACAGGGTGATGGTGGATTAAAGCGTTTAATGTCGTTTGTAATTCAGCTAATGAGTCAATAACCATGGCACAACGATAATCAAAATGCGTTCTGCCTATATTTAGCGTGAAACAAATGGATTCAATATCGGCCGTATCGGCATGTTTAGCTAACCAATCACTTAAATCTACTATTTTTTGTTTTAAACTCGCTTCGTTTTTTGCAGATAAAGTTAATAAATAATACGGTTTTGATGCAGTATTTTTTTCTTCATGGATATATTCTTCTAAAATAACATGTGCATTCGTTCCGCCAAATCCAAATGAGCTGACACCGGCGCGTCTAGGAATATCATGACCGTTTGCATCTTTTAAACGATGCCAAACTTCTGTTTTATTCACCAGATAAAAAGGGCTGTCTGTTAAATCAATGAATGGATTCACTTCATGAATATGCAAATTACCAGGAATGGTTTTATGCTGCATGGCTAGCAATACTTTCATGACACCGGCAATCCCCGATGCGGGTTCAAGATGGCCAATATTACTTTTAACCGAACCTAATCCACAGAAATATTTCGCGTTTTCATCCACGCCTAATTGATGAAACGATTTTTTTAATCCTTCAATTTCTATTGGGTCACCTAATTCAGTACCGGTACCATGGGCTTCAATATAACTCACGGTTTCAGGACGAATATTAGCTTTTTTATACGCTTTTATTAACAGTTGACTTTGAGCCTCTGCATTCGGTGCGGTTAACGATTGCGCTTTACCACCGTGGTTTACTGCACTTCCAGCAATGACAGCATAAATGTGATCACCGTCTTTTTGTGCTTCGCTTAAAGGTTTTAATAAAATCGCAGCAACACCTTCACCTTTAACAAAACCGTTGGCTGATTTATCAAATGTTTTGCATCTACCATCCGGTGATAACGCACCTAATTGAGACGTGATAACAAAAATATCGGGATTTAAAATAATACTGACGCCGGATGCAATGGCAAGCGAACATTCACCGTTTTGTAATGCACTCACCGCACGATTAATGGCAACCAGTGAACTGGAACAAGCTGTATCTATCACTTCACTGGGGCCGTGTAAATTTAAGAAGTATGAAATGCGATTGGCTAGCATGGCATAGGCATTGCCCGTTGCTACATGACCGTGATAAATACGATTTTGTTTGGAAATCAGGGATTGATAATCCGTGAATCCAACCCCTACAAATAATCCGGTTTCTGTATCCGATAATGAAAGAGGATCGTAACCTGCATCTTCTATGGTTTGCCACGCGATTTCCATGAGCAATCGTTGTTGTGGATCCATTAAGTTTGCTTCACGTGTAGAGATATTAAAAAACGATGCATCAAATTGATCGATATTCGGAATAAATCCACCCCATTTGGAAGTGGTTTTATAATCTCGCCAATCCCAGCGGTCTATTGGCACTTCTGTGATAAGATCACGACCGTTTTGTAAGTGATCCCAAAATGCATTCTTGTTAGTGGATTGTGGAAATAAACCTTGCATACCAATAATCGCAATGGGTTCAGATGAATTGGATAGTGTTTTTGTTAAAACAGGAGAGGTTGGTTTTGTTTCTTCAACGTTTACCTGATACGTATCTGATAGGTATTTGCTGAGATTTTCAATAGAATGATACGAATAGAATATCATTGGTTTTAATTCAATATTGTAATGTTTTTCAAGATCAACCGCTAATTCTCCAAACGAAATGGAATCAAATCCTTGATCACTTAATGAAGTGGTTAGGTTAATTTTTTCTGGAATGACTTTTAAAATGGCTGATACAAATTGAATAATATCGTGTTGTATAGACGATAAAGAAGCTGTTACTGGTACGGTTTTTTGCTCTTTTATCACTATTTTTTCAGTTTGATGTGCTTCGTGTAATGGTATCCAATAGGTGTTTTTTTCGAATGGATACGTCGGTAATGGTATGCGTTTTGGGTTAAAATAAAATAATTTTTCCCAATTTATATCGGCACCTTGAAGGTAAAATTTCCCTAAAATAAATAATTTTTCAGCGTCGTTTAATGAATTTTTTTCGTCTAACAATGCGTTTGCCGAGGCAGTTGCTAAATTTTTATCATTAAAATCAATAGGTTGAGAGAAATTGCTTGCTTCGCCGCCGTGATTTTTTAAGACAGTTTTTAATGCTTCTATGGATGAAACTACCACCATAAATCGTTCAGAAAAATGATTGCGACCGGTGTTTAATGTGTAACTTATTGCGGACAAACACGGTTTTATTTCTTGTTTATTTAACCATTCTTGCAAATCTTGAATGCGTTTTTGTAAAGAATATTTCGTTTTTGCAGATAGCGTAATGAGATAAGGATGTTGATCAGAATGATTATTTTTACTGGTCACAAACGTATTTTCTTCAATAATAATGTGAGCGTTTGTTCCACCAAAACCAAATGAACTGACACCTGCACGTCGTGGTGATGCCGTCCAATCTATGGTTTTGTTAACCAGATAAAAAGGACTATTATCCAATTCAATGTAAGGATTCTGTTCTTCAAAATGCAGATTGCCGGGTATTTTTTTATGTTGCATGGCCAGTAATACTTTAATCACACCGGCAACGCCAGCCGCTGCTTCAAGATGTCCTATATGCGTTTTGACGGATCCTATACCACAAAAATAATGATTCTGTTTATTATCATCTTTCAGTAAGGAAAACGCTTTTTTTAAGCCATTTATTTCTATGGGATCGCCTAATGAAGTGCCTGTTCCATGTGCTTCAATGTAACTGATACTTTCAAACGGAATTTTCGCGCGATTGCAAGCAGATAGAATGACATCGGCTTGTGCGTTGGGATTTGGGACGGTGAGTGAACTGACATGACCTCCGTGATTGACGGCTGTTCCTTTGATCACACCGTAAATATGATCGCCATCTGTTAATGCTTTTTTGAGCGGTTTTAATAATAAAGCGGCAACACCTTCACCTCTCACATAACCATTGGCTTTTTTATCAAATGTTTTACAACTTCCATCTTCACTTAACATGCCTGCTTTGCCCGCAGAAAGATAAGAAGTGGGGGAGAGTAATGCATTCACGCCACCTGCAATCGCGACATCACAATCGCCATGTAAAATAGCGGTAACAGCGTGATGAATAGCGACTAGTGAGCTTGAGCAAGCGGTGTCTATGGCTTCACTAGGCCCGTGTAAATTCAGTAAATAAGATACTCGGTTTGCTAAAATACTATGGGTTAATCCGGTTGTGATATAAGGATCAGTTATCTGATTTTTCTGCAATAATTCAGCGTAATCATGCGTGAATGCACCCACAAATAATCCGGTTTTTAATTGAGAAAGTGTATCGGTGTTGTAGCCTGCATCTTCAATGGCTTTCCACGCGGTTTGTAAAAATAAACGTTGCTGTGGATCAATTAATTCTGCTTCGCGCGGTGAAATATTAAAAAAATCCGCATCAAATTCTGCAATACCATCAATGAATCCACCCCATTTAATGCTGGTTTTATTTGTATCCCAACGCTCGCTAGGTATCTCTTTGATGGCATGCTGCCTTGCTATCATGTTATCCCAAAAAGTTTCTATATCTTTTGCATTCGGAAATAGTCCGCTCATTCCAATAATCGCAATGTCGTTTGTATTAGCGATGGGTTGCGGTGTTTGATCATTTGCGTGAATTGCGTTTGCATGTTTATCAAAAAAATGATGGACGAATTCAGCTAACGTTGCATATTCAAATAAAATAGCTGGCGTGATGTCTAGTTGATAGGTTTCATTTAATAACGCAGTGAGTTTGATTAAGTGTATGGAATCAAAACCGTATTGACTGAGTGGTTTTGATAAGTCTATTTCATTAACTTGTTTATTGATAACCGATGCAACTAGCTTAATAAAATCGGATGGATTATTGTTTACTTTTGTTTTAATAACCGATAACGTTCCTTCTTCAAATTGAATTTTGCATAATTTTCGTTGTAATTTTCCACTCGTTGTCTTGGGCAGTGTTTTTTCTTTTACGAGTATAATATCGTGCAAACTGATTTGGTGTTCTTTAAAAATGGCATGATGTATAACTTGAATCATTTCGTATTGTATTTTCTGAGATATCTCAGGATTGATTTCTTGAATCAAATAAACTTTTTCCTGATTATCAACTGATTTTGAAAAGACCACGTTGTATTGACCAACTGGATAGTCTTTTATGGCTTTTGTGACGGTATTTTCGAAATCAGATGGATAATATTTTTTTCCATTCAACACAATTAAATCTTTCAGTCTGCCTGTTAGATGCATTTCATGATTTGATATAAAGCCAAGATCGCCCGTTCTAAAATAATGATGATGCGAGTTGGATAACTTTGCATTAAACACTTGCTTGGTTTCTTCTTCACGTTGCCAATAACCACTGGCTAAGGATTTTCCGGCTAACCATATCTCACCGGTTTCATCGCCTGATACGGGTAATAATGTTTCAGGATTGACGATGACGGCATGCAATCCGGATAACAATTTTCCATTAACAGCAATCGCGCCTGTTAATTCAGACATGCCATAAGTCGGAGTGAAATGGTTTCGATGAAATCCATATTCGGAAAATAGTTTGCTAAAGTTTTCTATGGTTTCCAGGTTTACGTTTTCACCGCCATTAATGGCAAATTTCCAGCGACTTAAGTCTACACCGTCTAACTCAGAGCGTTGAATGTCTCTGATACATAAATCAAAAGCAAAATTGGGGCCTCCGCTGTGCGTCACTTTATATTTTGATAGAGCTTTTAACCAACGTGCGGGTTGTTTAACAAAGGTTTCAGGCGACATGATGATAGAAGGTGTGCCATGGTAAAGCGGTAACAATAGTCCGCATACTAAACCATAAACATGTGAGTGTGGTGCCCAGGTTAATGTCACGCTGTCTTTTGAATATGCCCACGCTTTAGCTGTTTGTTTTAAACTATGCATTAATTGTTTATGTTGTGTGATCACACCTTTAGGCGCAGAGGTAGAACCGGATGTATATTGTAAATAAGCGATGGTATCTGCTTGTATCTTTGGTAAATCGACGTTATTCCTTGTATCACGATGTAGTGAGTTTGTATCTACGATAAATAAATCGTTTTTAAATTTATATTTTTCAAATAGGGTTTTTACGTTTTCCATCAATGATGAAATCGTGAATACTCCCGATATATCGGCATCCATGCTAATACTTGCGATCAAATCTTCTGTGTTAGGTGCAAGCATAGGTACCGCTATCACACCAGCGTATAAGCAGCCCATGAATGCAGTGATAAAATCGAATCCGGCGGGGTATAAGAGTAAGACGCGTTTAGAAAATAATTTTTTATCGTGTAAGTAAGCGGCGATGTCGTTTGCTTTTTTATTTAATGCTGAGTAAGTGATT
>Ga0207137_1092_pt1 | contig 21982 bp, 15 predicted proteins | sample Alteio_BWMinHeat_9_FD_153572 | JGI IMG/M metagenome (GOLD analysis project Ga0207137, IMG submission 153572) | Enriched cells from forest soil in Barre Woods Harvard Forest LTER site, Petersham, Massachusetts, United States -... | ecosystem: Environmental > Terrestrial > Soil > Temperate forest >...
CTCGATCTCCAACAAAAAAATGGTAAAACCATATTGACCTATCTTGAAGATCTAAAAAAACACGAAAGCAGCCTCACAATTTTCGATAAAAGCTATTTATTTCCCTTGAATGAAGAAATCCTAAATATGAAGCAATTGGCTTCACAAGTTAAGAGCAAGGGCTTTTTTAAAATCGGAGATAATAATCTTAGTCAAGAGAAGGACTTAAATGTTCTGGGTCGAACACTAGGCGGGATGATACCTATTAGTATTGCATCCCCAGACAAGGTCGCGTTTAAATCAGAGTCTGCATTTATGATTTATCAAGAAGAAGGCGCATATGCGAATCAACATGATGGGGCAAATAATATGCCCGAATTTATCCTGACCGTAGATTTACATATGTGCGTATTCATCCATATCTTCAATAATGCCGGTGATAATTATATTATGCATTCATCCATGGGCACCGATTTCGATCTAGACGCTGTGCGAAGACATTTTAAAGATCCCAATGAACTGCAATTCGCTTTTTATGGTGGTTACCCCGACGACATAGGTCGCGCCACTCTTACTAAAGTATTACTCTATCTTTTAACCTATTGGCAACAAAATCCTGATATTAAAATGTCCCTCGTAAAACAATTAATTTTTCGCTATTCTGTTTATCCTAATGATCGGTCGAAAATTTCGGATCACGATTACGAACTCGTGACTTTCTGGCTACAAGGGCGACTTGCTGATTTGCGTAACAGATATAACATTCATGACAGTCCGACAGTGAAGCTTGATTTCAATGCGCCTAGAAATAATTTTATTAAATCCTGCAATTCCGACGTTGCTGCTGAAGTTGCAAAAATACTCTTTGAGCCTTTACTCGAATTTAACCCTGCACGAGAAATGCTAATCAAATCCAGAAATTTTTTACCCATCTGTGAACGAGTCATGTTTAGTAAAGAAGGTTTCACTCATTTTATTAAACTGTATAAACAGAATAATTCACAAAGTCATATTCCAAAATTATCCCGTTGTGGAATTAAGTTATCGACAGGAGAGTTTTTCATTATTGGCGCCACAAATAATTTCCAGCAATACCTCTTGGCCAACGCAGTTAACTTTGAAAGTTCAACTCAACTAAAAGTAAGCTCTTGTCAGCTTGCCTATTCATCGAAAGATGAGCACCTCTCTCGTAAAAAACCAAGCCCAGCTTTCAGTCAACAGATCAAATGCTACCAAAATCTATTTTTGCAGTTCCGTTCAGAGGTTGAAGCAGGATTTGCAAAAAACCTCGCTGATATGAGTCTTAAAGACCTGATACGTGAAGCCGCAAAAGGTTTGGAAATAAATTGTGCGGTTATAAAAAAACATATCGTGACGATCACAGCACTGCTAATACAATTAAATCAAGATAAAAGTGATTACAATATTTTTTACCGGCTAATCCACATAGCAGAACTCATGGATAGCAAACCTGAATTATTCCAAGAAGGTCGAATGAAGCCAGGGTTGTAACCGAATATATCAAGGGCAAATAAAGGATAAGAGATAACGGGGTCGAAGTACTCGCACTCAAAGACTCGACTCTCGTATCTTAGACCTTTGGTGCATGCGTCATATTGCACGCTTCTCCTTTTTTGCAATTGCCTTGGGCAAAGAAAGTGCAATTTTTCTTGCTCTTTGCTGATACCGCGATCGGGATGGGTTGCTTTTTGGGTTTGGGCTCGTCTATGGCTGTATTTTTTGCAACCACATGCGCCTTGAGCTTAGGTTTGATTTGCTTTTTAGTATCGTCTTTGCCGTGTGCGAAATTGCATTTTTCGCCTTGATCGCAGTTTCCCTTTTTGAAATGACGACATTGTTCTGTTTTATAGTTAGAGGGTAAAGAGCCGCCTTGAACTGGTTTTTTAGTGACCTCAGGTATGGACTCGATTTTTTTAACCGCAGCCACAGCCACTGGCGCTGGCGCTGTTACCAAGGTTTTTTCAAATTCCTGCTGTTGATAAATTAATTTCTGTGACGCTAAATGCTGTATTAAATTGCGCAAATTTTTGTCTGCAGATAAAGTCTCTTGATTGCCGAACATGATAACCGCATGCCGACCACGGGTAATTCCTACGTTTAAGCGACGGAAATCGCGCAAGAAACCTACTGCATTTCTCGCATTGGAACGCACAAATGATATGATAATGATATCATTTTCGTCACCTTGAAAACCATCGACAGTGTTAACCCGTGGATTTAAATTTTTCTGTTGCATTAAGCGACGCAACAACTCCACTTGACCGGCATAAAAGCTGATGATGCCAATGTTTGCCGCGGGATTTAACTTATGCGTTTTCACGAGATATTCTACGAAGCTCACAATAAGCTTTGCTTCATTTACATTACTATAGCTATTACCGGCGCTGCCTTCTTGACCCGAGGTGTTGATAAACGCATAAGGTTGGTGCGCTTTGGACAATAATGTTGGAAAAGGTGAAACTCGCGTGCGTATATTTTCACCGTCTATCAATTGATTATTGTAAAACTGTTTTGATGGCCATTGCCGTATGTGTGGATGCATACGATATTGCATGGTTAGCATGTGGAACGGACCGTTGCAGTCTTCCAAGATACGATGCATCATTGATCTACCGTAACCCATGTTTTCAGCTGGCTGCGATATCACTGTTGCTGGCAATTGTTTCGTATCACCGACCAACAAACATTTCCTGGGTTGCAAACTAAAAGGAATTAACGTTTCTGCTTCCACCGTTTGCCCTGCTTCATCAACAATTAGGACATCGACTTTTGCTGTTTGGCCATTTGTTTGCGCCCAGACACCGACAACGTTGAAAATAGCACTTGTGCATTTCTAAGCAAGAGGTCTTCTAGATCTTTATTATTTTTAATTAATGCTACTAAGTTAGCAATTTCCTGTAGAAGTCCAAGTTGCTGTTTACGATAGTTGATTAAAGTTTTTATAGGCTTAACTTCTTTATCAAGCTTACATTGCAATACATTCTGCCAAAATGCATTTTCTTCAGACTTTAATGATTCGAGATAACTTTCTATCGCCCCAAGCACAGACTTGATTTGATAATCGAATTCCGTAATTTTATAATCTTTTACTTTTGTCTTTATACTGATTTCTATAGGCTTGAGCTCAGCTAATTTCACTTTGGTCAAGATTGAATAGGCTTCTGCTGATTTTTTGAACAGTAAACCTTCTGGTTTTTCAGCTATTTTCGTTAATTGTTGTACAAGTTCAATGAGTTGAAGCTTCCATGTGTGAAGAAAAATTGGCTTCAAAGCGGGTGGCAATTTTGATTCCACTCCAACTAAAATCATAGCAAGAATAGTTGATTGATATTTTGCATAAAAGCGTTCCGCAATCACTTGAATGGCTTTATTGGACGGTGCACATATCAGAATCCGCTTTTTCTGTTGTGTTATCTCATAAATCATGTCAACGATAGTGGTCGTTTTACCAGTACCAGGCGGGCCTTGTAGCATATAGAGGCCATCATCTGCTAGCGCGAACCCTGAGATTGCTATCTGTTGTGAGGCATTTAAACTGCTTTTTATTGCACGATTGGATTTTGGCAACGAAGCAGCAGCACCACAAATCACCTGCGGTAAAAAAGTAAGCTCTGGTTTTAATGAGCAAGCCTCATAAATTCTTTCATGTGATAACACTGAAGCCAAAATATGCGCGCGCCACTGACATCCTTTTTTAAATTCATTACCATGTTGCGCTTGCATATCCTCATCAAGAATAAATTTAATAACTGTTTTTTTATTTGCATTACCAAAGCCGTGCTCACTTGCGAGCCCCAGTATATTGAAGTGTTTTGAACCTTTGACGGGCTGTAACAATACCGCCACTTTAGAGCGACCATCTTCATTAGCAAGAAGTTCCGCATTCACATCCATCTTGCTAGGATTGGCAGGATTACGCGCAAATTGCACATCTTTCTCTAACACAAAACTGATTGGCTTAATGCGCCCTGAATTGATCAGATCAATACCTGCTGCAATACTGGCTCTGGCATCTTCCAAAACAAATGGTTTGAAGCTTTCATAGTACACATCTAAATAACCACTAGAAAAACTGGGATATTTAATAGGAAGGGGATTCTGTTTTGCTATCAGCTTTAAATTATCTTGTGCAATATCGTTGAGCCCCCATTTGAGCACAATGCCAATAAACACATAGGATGCACTATTATAGTGATCATCAGGATCGCTATCGGCTTTCTTAGGGTGAGGTATCAGCATGCCTTTTGTTTCGATAGCATCTGTTTCATCACTACTACCGTAGTCATAACCGTATCCATCACTGTCATACCCAGAGTAAGTACGGCGAGTCGGCAGGGACTTCACCGCGGTATAGGACACCCTGCTTTCATCGTCATACCCATAATCGTCATATTCATCATGAAACCACATAGAAATCCCTTGCTGCCAATTAAATAAGTCAAACTATAACACGCCTCAATCCACTAATACTGCACTCAGGCTTGATTTTTTGACTTTTCTGGACTATACTCCAGATAATTGATTAAAACATAGGAGTGTACTCTTGAATATTGATAGTCTTAGTGAAATATACCATGAATTGCTTGCTGAAGTAGTGGTTGATAAACATCGCTATCTATTCGATAAGATCAACCTCAACAATCGGATGACCGGTATCGTTGGTGCTCGCGGCGTTGGAAAAACTACCATGATGCTGCAACTGATAAAGCAGAGACTACCTAAGGACAGTAAAGCATTCTATGTGTCAGCCGATAATATTTATTTCCAACAAAATTTGTTGTTTGAATTTGTGGCGCATCTTTATCGTTACGAAAATATTGACCACTTTTTTGTCGATGAGATTCATCGTTATACCAATTGGAACCAAGAATTAAAGAATATCTATGATTCGTTTCCCAAGGTTAAAGTGATTTTCTCGGGGAGCTCTAGTATCGATTTAGTCAAAGGTAGCTACGATTTATCGCGCAGAGCAAATCTATACCATTTGCAAGGATTATCATTTCGTGAATATCTAAATTTTTTCCATGGCCTAGATCAGCCTACGATTACTTTTTCTGATCTGATCACTCATCCGGAAGACGTTGCAAAGTCAATATCTTCTATTCCAAAGCTTCTTGGACATTTCGAAGATTATCTTGCGCGTGGTTACTACCCCTATTTTGATATGGAAATAGTAGGTTATTATGACAAAATTCATCAAACGATTGACAAAGCAATTTACCAAGATATTGCCAACTTCTATCAACTAAAAACGCAGAATTTAGTCTACTTCAAACGCATACTTAATTTTCTTGCGAGTATTCCGCCTGGAGAAATGTCCGTTAATAATTTAGCGAAAAACTTGCAGATTGACAATAAAACGGCTCAATATTATTTAGAAATCCTTGCGGAAATCGCACTTATTAGAATAGTGACTGTTCCTGAAGGTGGTAACAAGCTACTGCGATTGCCCACTAAAGTATTCATTGAAAACACGACTCTCTTAACAGCACTCAATCATTATTTAGGTGAGAATTTATCCGTAGGCACTGTGCGCGAGCTTTTCTTCATTCAATCAGTTGTCAATGCCAATTTACCACTATTCTACAGCACGATCGGTGATTATGTAGTTGATAATCATTATTTTGAAATTGGTGGTAAAAATAAAGATAGATCACAACTAAAAGAAAAAGACCATGCTTTCGTGGTAAAGGACGGGATTCTTCATCCGAGCTATCATACCTTACCATTGTATCTATTTGGATTTCTCTACTAAACGGGTTTTTACAAAGAAATCTGCGTGCGAATTTCAAATGTATGGTAATTGCCGTTGTTATTAATTGCTCCGATATTTTGCAAATGAACACTTTGCCAAGCGAACATGAATTTCAAAACGTCATTAGGATAGAAGTTGATACCTGTGCTCCAGATATGTTGTACACCGCCGAAAATGGCATCGGAAATCGTGATAGAATTATTGCCGATTCCGGGTTCTTTATATTTATATTTGCTGGTTGAATTGAGATCATAATCGAGATCCGTGCTGCTGTAACGGCCTACTATTTCCCATGCGCCCCAATCCTTGCAGCAGGGGTTAAATGATTTTGTTGGGCTCGGACGTGTGTAAGATCCAGTCGCGATGTTATAGCGTCGTGGCTCACCTAACAGAGTCCAGCTGCCTTCTACGTACCAACCGGAAAATTTGGGATTGGTAATTCCATCGACAGGTGTGCCCGGATTATTACGAGAAATTCCATACCAAAAACTTTCTCCCTGGATCATTACTGGACCATAACTCAATGCTAATTCCAGGCCCGTAGAGTATGCGGATTGCGCATCGATTGGACCGGTATTCACAAACGTCACATTATCGACGCGTAATTCCGGACGATCTGCGAATTGAATATTAAATGTCGTAAATCCTGGATTTTGGGTGTTAGTGAATTCTTGCGGACGAAACACATAACCAAAATTGCCACCGAGATGAACGTTTAAATAAGTGGCAGGACATTGCCAAGGCGCAACAACTAAACGACCCACGAGGCCTTGTTGTGCACCTCCTGAACCTGTTGCTGGAGCGATAAACGCACCTTTACCGTATGTATCACCTGTATAAAACAATGACGCGTTCCAGACTTTACCGTTCCCGATAAATCCTACGGATTCACGGCCCTCACCAGCGTCTAAATCACGGGAAAGTAATGCAGGCGTTGGACGTTCGTTAAACAATAAATCAGCAGGATGCGTTGTATCGTTTAAATTAGCTGGAGTTGACATAACGCCAATTCTGAATGTAAAGGGTGCGAGCAAGCCGGTGTAACTGATCCAGGCTGACTGAACATTTGCACCTGAACCTGTGGTAGCGGTAAATGGAGTAATGCTATTGCCACCATCGTTTATCGTCATAAGGCTATTGGCACCTGCAAAACTTTGTGCAGTTTCGTTACCATTCACTCCACCAAAATCCATCACAATTTTGTAACCAAAATCAGTGCAGATAATGCCTTGAAAGCCAATCCACGCGCGACGAATATTTTCACCCGACGATTTGAGATTATCGATCCCAGGCATCGATAAAGGCTGTGATTTACTGTAGCTCGCCCAATCGCCCTGCGCGAGTAAAATAGGCCAGATGCTTGATTTGCCATCAGATGAAGTTATGGTTGGCTGCGTTTTTTGATGCAAAAAAGGGGTTTCTTGTTTGAAAGTGACTTTGGCGAGTGGCGTAGCTTTCAGCGCTTGAATTTCTTCATCCTGTTGATGGATGCGTTGTTCAAGATGACTCAATCGATCTGTAACTGATTTATCTGCAAACGCTGAATATGAAACTAGCCCCACCGCACTGCAGACCAGCGTGGTAACTCGAAATCGCAACATATATGCTCCCTCAACGTTATGTTAGGTCGCAATCGTAATCACTTATGTCCTTTATGGCAAGATTAATTAGGACGCAATATTGCGTCGCACATTTTCCCTAATACGCACTCATTAACCCACCAAGCCACTGAGCGGCAACTTCGAAATAGCCTGCAAATTTTTCAAGAAGATGCAGAGAATTAAGGTCACTAATAAATGCGTGATGAATATCACCCTTAAATGTATTTTTTAGTTTCCAGCTGCATAAGAAGGCGTCAAAGTTATTTCGCGCTGTAGATTGCCGCCTCAACCTTGCAGCTACAAGGACAAACCAGTATTTAAATTTTTAACTGACCAAGTGAGCCATGAACTTCTTGAGATTCAGCGTTCGGGAAACGAGCTGTTATCCGTATGAAAACCTCATTCAGGAGAAACTAGATTGTTTGCTCTTGGGTTGGACAGTAACTTTATCATAGTGGTTTGTCCCATCATCTTGGCTAGAGACTCTGCATTAATACTGACCTTTTCATACGAAATAAAGCCATAGCGGTTTCCTTGCCGGGCCCTGTCATTATTCCCCATAAATTCAGCTAGATCCGCTTGGGTGGTATTAAATGATATTGATGGATCAGCGCCAGCATCGAGAAGTGCTTTGACACAGTTCATGTCACGATTTTTGACGGCAAGACAGATTGCTGAGAAGCCGTTAGTATAAGATTTATTTACATCTGCACCGGCGGCCACTAAAATTTTAACGTGTTCAACGTGGCCAAGTTCAACGGCTTTCCACAAAGGTGTGTAACCCCAATTATTAGCCAGATTGACATTAGCGCCGGCTTGCACCAGTGCTTTGACGCATTCAGAATAGTTACGCTGCACAGCCATATAAAGTGCAGAGAAGCCTTGAGAATCAGTGGGATTCACACCGGCGTTGACGCTTAACAGTTTTTCAAGACACTTGAAATGACCTTTGTCAGCTGCACAATAAAGAGACGTAATGCCATCCATTGCTGCTACGTTGACATCCGCTTTTTTCTCTAACAAGAGTTCAATGCAATCGAGGCGACCATATTCCCCAGCAATAACCAGTGGGACTGCGTTATTTTTATTTGCCTTGTTGACATCAGCACCTGCTGCAATCAGGGCTTGGACACAATCAAAATGTCCCAATTGAATGGCCAGGTGAAGCGGAGTAAATCCGTGTTTGTCAGGTTGATTGACGTCTATACCATTCGCACTCAATAGTGCATTAAGACAGTCGACATTGCCTTTGATTACTGCAAGATAAAGCGCTGAGAGGCCATCTATATCAAGCAAATTAACATTAGCACCAGCAGCTATCAGGGCTAGGATGCAGCTAGCATCATCGCATTCACTCATGTAGTGAAGCGCGGTACGTCTGGCAGAATCAGTTTGATTGATATTGTGAATCTGCTTAGTCAATAGTATTTTAACGCAGTCAATATGATGATTTTTTGCAGCAACAATCAGTGGTGATTTTCCCGAGGGATGTAAAAAGTTCACATCAGCACCCTGGTCAATAAGCTGCTGAACAAAAGTTGGATTTCCAGTCTCTACTGCGTTAATAAATTGTTTAGTTGCACAAAAAGCTAACACTGCTTTAAATAAATTAGGGTGACGATCTTGCGCAACATTAGCAAAAGGTATCATCGGCAAAGCATTGCCTAAACTGAAATCAGCTCCCGCTTTGATTAATTCTTCAGCTATATCTGAGAAGCCACTTTCAGCAGCTCTCCACAGAGGCGTATAGCCCTGGTGGGTAGTCCGATTAATATCAACCCCAGCTCTCACTAATTCTTTGACGCAATCAAGACGGTTATTTTGCGTGGCCGTAAATAGTGCGGTGAAGCCTCCGTGGTGTATACTCGAATTGGTGTCGGCACCTGCGCTTATCAGTCTTGTGAGGCAATTGAGGTGACCGCATTCAGCAGCTTTCCAAAGAGGTGTCATGCCATTATTACTTGGTGCATTCACATTGGCTTTTTTTGCTATCAATTCTTCTAGACAATCGATGCGATTAAATTCTGCAGCAATGATCAGCGGTACAGTACCATATCCATTAGCTCGGTCGACATCAGCACCAGCAGTTATTAAAGCTTGGACGCAATCAAAATGTCCAAATTCAATTGCTACATGCAACGCAGTAAAGCCATCTCTATTGGGTAGATTGACATCAATATCCTGATCATTTAAGAGTGCTTTAACGCAATCAATATGACCATATTTTGCAGCATAGGACAGAGCTGAGAACTCGCTATCAAGAGCATCGACTTTTGCTCCAGCAGCGAGAAGAATCTTGATGCATTCTACGTGTCCATTACTTGCAGCCAAAATTAGAGGAGTCTTTTTCGAAGCATGTATGCAATTCACATTAGCGCCGTTGGCTATCAACTGTTTAAGTAATTCTGAATTTCCTTCCTGGGCTGCTGCGATTAGCAGATCATTCTTAAGCGCATCGTCCAAAGCATTATCGTGTTTAGATTTTTTAAAGCTTTCGTGAAATTGAATAAAGGCGTTTAATAATGCTTGCGCCGTTTTGCGATCATTTGGGTAATATTTTTTGCCCATTTCCAGTTCTTCCCGAATTTTTTCTGCTACAGGTGTTGCTGATAATGGATCGCTAGGATAATAAACAACTTGGCCGGAATTGCTAATGTAATAATTATTGGCTAAACGGCGGCCGAAAATATTACTGATGGTCAAGGCGGTAGAGTAAACATCCGTCGGTGGGCCTACGTCAGTGATACCACGTTCTACTTCCGGAGACATGAACGCAGGAGTTCCTACGCCTCTATTTAAACGCACGTGATCCGTTTTTTTGGCGCTTAAGCCAAAATCGATAATTTTGACAATCACTGGATTTTCTGGGTTTCCTGTGAAGAATGCCATAACATTTTGAGGTTTGATGTCTTTATGAACGATATCTTTACCTGTGATATTATCAACAAGGTATTGAAGCAATCCTACGGATAATTCACAACACTGTTCAAAAGATAGGCATTTTTGTCCAGTGATGTCTGCATCGATAATCTCTTTTAATGTGGGGCCTTTGTGACGCGGCATTACTATAGAACCAGTACGGAGAATGACGGGTTTTGCATTAGGGGTTAGACTCGCTTCTATTATTGCATCATTTATGAATTTTGCATCGGGTCGTTTGATTACGCGTTTTTCTGGGTCTATTTTGTCAGGTTTGGTGTAGACCATCCTGCATTCTTTTTCATCTTCTTTCAATGTTCGGATGATAGGATAAACAGCACCCATGCCACCTGACCCAAGTTTTTCAGCAGCGACTACCTCATAGCGCCACTCACCACCCACTTTACGTTTTCGTCGCTCGATGTCATGACTTAAAGTAACAGCAACGCGCTCGGTCGAATCAAGTTGGACAACATATTCGTTGTTGCATCGCCACACATCAATTTTTGGATCTTGTTTGAGAACACGCCATAGCAAATTCTGTTTATCACTATCGAGTTTATCTAGCTTTATATGCTCTTTACGCTGCATTAACATACCTGATTCCCCATTTGCTTTTACAATAAAGTCAACATTATACCTGGCGAAACTTAAGGCTAAATTAAGAAACGGTTTTCGTTTCCCATAGTGAAAGTGATTTTCTCGGATTGTCAATTCTCTATCTTGACAGATCCGGAAATAAAACTGCTGTGTAATGACACAAGGGTTATATTGCCAGCTTCGCGACAGCACTCATTGCGTCGCACATTTTCCATAATACGTCTAATTTGAAATTGACGATGGCTATCGCGCGTTCTTGCTGTTCACGGGTTTTGAAATAGTTTAAGGTGATTTCTAGGCCATGTTGGACATCGGTTTGCACTTTGCCTAAGCGCTTTTGGAAATACTGTAGACCTTTTGGGTCTACCCAGGGATAATGAACTGGCCATGTTTTTAGACGTTGTTTGTGGATTTCTGGTGCGAATAATTCGGTGAGGGATGAACATACTGCTTCTTGCCAGGGGGCTTGTTTGGCGAAATCGAAATAGCTGTCTACTGCGCTTTTCACGCCTGGTAATACCATTGATAAATTTTCCACAGTTTCTCGCTGTAATCCTACTGCTTCTGCTAACACTAACCAGGCTTCGATACCACCTGGTGTGGTGGCTGTGCCGTCGTGGTCGATAATGCGTTTAATCCAGCGTTGGCGAAACACGCGATCGGGTGCGTTTGATAGAATGGCTGCGTCTTTTCTGGGGATGGTAATTTGATAATAAAAACGGTTGGCAACCCACAGTTGAATTTCTTCGCGATTTAATTTGCCGTTGCTCATAGCTTGATGAAAGGGGTGATGGATATGGTAACGTGTATTTAACTGCATTAATTGCGCTTTAAATTCTTCTTTGGTCCAAGGGGTGTTATTCATAATGTAATTTCCATGCCATCGAATGCTACCTCAATTCCATTTTGCGTTAATGTTTCATAGGCATCTGAATTGCTGTCTAAAATGGGATTGGTGTTATTTATATGTATCAAGATACGACGTGCCTGATCAAACTCTTTTAATTTTACTAACATGCCTTCTTCACCTGATTGTGGCAAATGACCCATTTCTTTAGCTGCCTTATGACCGACCCCTGCTTCACTCATTTCATTTTCTGTCCAGAAAGTGCCATCAATCAAGATGCAATCGGCGCGTGATAAATAGACTTTGACTTCGGGAGTGATCGTAGCAATTCCGGGCGCATAAAACAGCGATTTTTGATTACGTAGATCGGTAATCATCAGCGCAATGTTGTCACCTAATTGCGGTTGTTGACGATGTGGTGAATACGGTGGTGCTTTTCCTGACAAGGCAATGGCCTCGAATTGCAAATTTTCTGCACCTGATACGGAGAAAACGTTTTGTGGAGAAATAGTTTGTATATTCACACCACAATAATGTTGTAACAAGGGCAAAACAGGAAACCCATTAGTTAAATCTTCTTGAACCGCTACAGTGCAATAGACGTTCAATTTTTCGCCTTCGCGTAATAATAACAAACCGGTGGTATGATCTAATTGTGCATCCACTAACACAATCGATTTAATCGCGGTATCGCGCAATTGTCGTGCCGGTTGCATGGCTGGAAAACTAGCGAGTTGCTGGCGAATATCGGGGGAGGCATTAATTAATACCCAATCCACGCCGTTATCTGAAATCGCAATAGATGACTGTGTGCGTGCCGGAGTTTGCAACGTCTGTTGGCGATATCCGCGACAATTTGTGCAATTGCAGTTCCACTGCGGAAAGCCGCCACCGGCCCCTGAGCCCATTACGTGTATCTGCATTTTTGATCCCTATTTAATGCCTCAAAACAGAGTATAGCGCATGTGCTATACTTAAGGTGTGTAAATTTATCAGGAGACCGAAAATGAAGTGGCAAAAACCTATGTATAAAGAAATGCGATATGGAATGGAAATTACGATGTATATAGGCGTTCGTTAGCCTTATTGCATTAATGCGGCTGCGCAACGTAGTTGTGAGGTAAGCTTTGTCGTGTGAAATCATACCATTTTTTAAATCTGTACTATACTAATCTATTAAGGTTGCTAATTGGCACTAGAGCTGGCGTTTGCCAGGCAAATAAGGATGTTTGCCTCTGGTGTTGATATGACATTATGGAGGATTATCATGTCGCAATTAGGTATAGAGCATCATCATCGTGCTATTCAACGTTTGACGGAGCTATCACAATGGTATAACGAAGTTGTTGAGCAGTTTAATTTTTTTACATTAAAGCCTACAATTGAACAATATAATGAGCTGACTGCTTTATTACCTCGTTTTAAACGTAATACGCAGGCACTAAAACAATATCCTGCTTTGAAACCTGAATTGCAAAATGCATTTTCGCATTTTATTTCTCGCTGCGAACAAAGCCTGCTTGAGGGCAAATCACGGTTATATGAACGCACACAGAGTATCGATGTCAGCCTCAGCGAAACCATCACACAGAATGAGATCAAAAAAGAATTTAAACAAATTGCTACCCGCTGTGGATGCAACTGGTCTGAGCAAGGAAATAGCTTAACCATTTCAAGAAAGCAGGAAAAACTAACGGTGACCCCGAAAGAAAATGGCCTGACACTACAGGGCTCAAATTCACTCGGTATCGAAATGTTAGAACAATGGTGTCACAATCACGGCTGGAACAAACGAGATTTAAAATTGAGAATCATCATGCCACACGACATCAAACCTAACAGTCTCGAAGGCATGGCTGCGTTGGCCACATTTAAAGAATACACTCGCAATGGCTTTTTGGTGCAAAATTTTCCGCTGGCACTCTTTAGACATGCCACCAAAATGAGCGACAAGGAATTTCACGAATTGAACTGGAATTACTTGAGCCTGCAAGACGAGTGCGCATCTTTACAATACTGTTAAAGGCTAATACTCCCTTAATATTACTCAGATAATATGGCTGAATAATATAATATTGGAGAGTAAAGATGAAGCAAGATGACGTATATCAGCCCTTATTAGACGCAAAACCGGGTGAATATGCCGATACCCTTACGCAATTGCAAAAGGGTGTGACTTTTGCCGTCGAACATCTTGACCAACCTTATTTAGACGCTTTAGGTATTGTTAATCCCAAAAATTTTCGCTTAACGACAACTTTTACCATTAATCCCACCGATGCGCCGCGCATTCGCAACTTTAAGGTGATGTTAAACTGCGCCTATCACATTAACAATATCTTAACACGCTTAGAAAATCATGAATATAAAGCGAAGATCGTATTATTGGAAATCCCTGGTTTATTGATGGATTTACGTCACTTAAAAATCAGCACCGACGTTGACCTCATCAAAACTTTTTTGAGCAAAAATTATTTAGAATTTTATCACGCACTGAACGATTTAGCGCCCAAACTTGAACAACGACTGGGACTCAACGATGGCGCTATCGGCGGCAACGACCATGCGAGTCTCGCGCAAAAAATTGCTGCGGCAAATCAAGAACAGCCGCAAGAAGAGTTCAGCAATTTTCTACTCGAAGCGATGGCTCATATCGATGAGTATATCGTCGAAAAAGCTGATATTAAATTGCCGACAGACGTCGAGTATTTTGCTTACAATGACCTTGATGACACTAGAACTAACAGCTTGAAAGCAGTGCTCAATATTATGCGCCGAACTGGCAAGATCGTCAATTTATTGGAAAATGGCGTGAGCGTCGATGAAAACGAAACGTGGGCCTCCGTCAAAAGCACAGAAGGCTATCGTTACTATGCCATTTTGCAACATGTCATGTCCATATCTGAAGATTTTGATCGTCTCGACAAAGATTATGTCGCAGAATTATTTCAAAAACTCTTTAAAGACAGCATGGAAAAAACGCAAAACTTGTTATTCAATCTTGCGTTTTCCATAGATCAATTTGAAGTAGATATGGGCCTAATTTCCGGCACCATTTTCGATAAGTTCGAACCCGTTTTTAACGCTTATTTTCATATAGATCCGACCCAAAGTTGGGCAACTTTGCACGATGCGCGACAACATCAAAGAGAAGCGGCTCTGCAACACAACAACACGACCATGGCAAAACGCCTAGATCAAATAGCAAAAATTGAAAACGCTCGAAAAAGCATATTAGCGAATGATGAGATCGCAGACCCGGCCAAACTCAACACAGCCCTGATAGATGAGTTATGTGATCTCTTTGATATCGATACAAAATCAGAAAATAAAATCGCTCAATTAATTCAACTTTGCGACAACAGCTTAATCGAAAAGGTAAAAGAAACTCCGCAAGCCAACTCAAATAATACTGAACAAGAAAGTGGCGTGATGGCATTTTTGAATCGTCAACGACGCCATCTTGCTAATTTTGTTTACCACAATGTGGGGCTAACTGCCGATAGTGGCTATGAATTTTGCCATCAAATCGCCAACTTGTTAGTCGATCGTAAACAAGCTCTACAAGACGAAATTCAGCAATTGGAATTAACCAATAAAGTACTGCAACCCAGAATTGATACCGGTAAAGTTGTCAAAATTGAAGCTGCATTCCGTCCGGTGCCAGCACAAGAGCATCCCGTCAGACAGCTATATCAAAACCCGCCACCCGCCTCTACGCAGCATCCAGCCAACGCAACATCGGCTGCTAAATCTGGCGGTGGCATTAAAGAAGCCTTTCGAATTTTAGGTCAAGCCATTCGCGCGTTTTTCAAAGATGTCTTTCGTGCCATTGCTAATTTTTTCAAACCTAAGAAGCGTGCAGCGATTGAGATGAAACCCATTAAATCGAGTTATGCCAAAGTGCTAGAACATGCGCCCGCTGATTCTATAGAAGCAAAACCAGCCGATCCTGCACGTAAAGTGATTGAAGACGCGCCTGAACGCAGCGCGCCATTAAGAGATCTAGTGGATTTTACGCAGCTTGATGAACATGCTCATTTAAACCAACCCATGACACTTTGATCTACTTCTTTTTCTTCTACAAATTGATCAAATGTCAGCAGCGGGGTCATTGCTGTTACAAAATGGCGTAAAGCGTCTAGTGCAGGTTCATCTGTGACATTACATTTTTCCAATACGGTAATGGCCTCTCTAACAAGACTAATTGTTGCTGTATTAACATCATTCAAAATGGCAATCAATGCAGCGCCTGATATATGCTTACGAGATTCTAAAATATTTGAAAAGGTGGATAGATCATTATAAAGCTCGTGACAAATTTCATTTAGCTTCAATTTTTTAGGTTGAAAATTCAATATCGGATGACTTGCAGAAGGGTTGAATTTGGAAAAGGGTTCTAAAGCAACCATCAAAACACTCATTTGCCCAGCAATACTCTCTGACCACTTTTGGTTATCGATTTTGTTATTATATTTTTCATTATACTCCTCGTTTCTTTTTACCAATTGATTGCAGCGGGATACGCACTGCGAAACTAAGCTTGAACATTCAGCCCGCAGTTCGTCTTCTGTACTGAGCAATACTACAATGTCTGAACAAATATTTGTTACTTTACAACCAACCTCTTCATTGCACGCATCCACTGCTTCTTTATAAAGTGTAACCGCCATTTTTATCGCATTGGTGCAAAATACTGATTTAGAACTACTGATAAAGTGAGAAAGCGCAACTGGGTAAGTGTCATGTTTCGCAAGTTCCGCAACTAAAACAACGGGATCATCACGAAGAAATTGCGCTAAACACACTGGTGAGTCTAATGTTGACACCATGCATTCATCAAATGCTGTCAACAGCTTAGAGAAGGTTTCTTTGGTCAAATTGCATTCTGACAGTTCTTTTTTGATATTTAACAATCGTGGAATGAGATCCTCATCATAAAATTCAATCAACGCTTTGTTATTTTTATTATACTCAAATCGGTGGATGCGGTCTGATAAAATCCTCAAAAATTCAGCTAATTGCTGACCAGCCAGTTTTTTAATGGCAGCCAATATTATACCGCCCTCCGTTTCTTGCAGGGTTGTGATGGAATCGTGAAGTGTTTTAGCCAGCATGTAACACTTGATATCAGAACTCATCACAAAGCAGCTATTGCGAGAATGGTAATGTGGATGAAAAATTCGCGGCAAACCAAATAAGGAATCAATTTTATTAAACTCCAGATCCAATGTTTCCGTTAGCTTATGCTCACCTTTCAGCAATGACGGCATGTCTTTTACCAATGTCAGCGGCTTTACTGCATAGGGCCTGATCGCTTGGATGATCTTTAGATAGGCGTTACAAGCTGTGGCGAAATAATGATCTGCATACTCAGCTGAGCTGGCATCACACGCCTTTGCATAAATACCCAATAGATTTTGAATATCACTTTCTAATTTGTCTAACCAGAGTTCTAAATTGGATTTTTTGACCGAAGATTTTTTCATATTACCGCTGCTTTATTGAGTTAAAGCAGCGATTATAGGGTAGTTATCTTAACATAATATTAAGCAGCTTCGTCGCCCTGTTCTGCTGGATCAGCAGCAGAAAATGATGAACCGCAACCACACGTGGTTTTTGCATTCGGATTACGGATAACGAAACGCTGTCCATCTAAATCATCTTTATAATCGATGGTTGCGCCCGCAAGATATTGAAAACTCATCGGATCTACGAGAAGTTTCACACCGTTTTTTTCTATGATGGTGTCGTCTGCGGAAATGGTGTCTTCGAAGGTGAAACCATATTGAAAACCGGAGCAACCTCCACCGGTGATAAACACACGCAGATTTAATGACAAGTTGCCTTCTTCTGCAATGAGCTGAGAAACTTTTAATGCTGCATTGTCAGTGAACGCTAATGGTTCATCTGCTACGACGCTACTATTTGATGTTGTCACTGATTTATCCTTATGAAAATTACTACAATTTAAGTATATCATTTTCACGCCTTTTAGGCAAATTTAAGCTTGACCTTATCACGTTCAGTATGTGCTATAATATAAATGTGCTTAATTAACGAAAGGAGATTGATCATGCGTAAACTTCTAAGCCTAATGGCGGGAATAATTCTAGCTTGCACCGTTTTCACTACTTCAGCGGAAGCAAGAGTCTACGGCGGAGTCTATTTAGGCGCCCCTTCTATTTATGTCGGCCCCGGATATGGATATGGTTATTATCCTTATTACAGAACGTATTATTACGGAAATGGCTATTACGGCAACCGATATTATTATCCACATCGATATTACCGACCCTACCGTCACTACCGTCATTACAGAAACTGGTAATTACTTGTGTCTCAATAATACAGCCACCTGAATCGGCGTCTGCTGATTCAGGTGACTCAACTTCTTGTGTTTAGAGCTAAATATTGCCACAATCTCGCAATTCCAATTAGGGTATGCTTATGTTGTGGTTAAAAGCTTTACACGTCATTTTTGTGGTAACTTGGTTTGCCGGCCTGTTCTATTTACCTCGATTATTTGTCTACCATGCAATGGCTGATGATAAAATCAGTATTGAGCGCTTTAAAATCATGGAAAGAAAATTGTATTTTGGGATCTCAACGCCAAGCGCGATTTTAGCCACGGTTTTTGGCATTTGGATGATACTCCTGAATCCTGCCGGGTATTTGAGCCAAGGATGGATGCACGCGAAATTAGGATTGGTAGCGATACTCTGGGTTTATCATTTGGTTTGCTATAAATTTCTGCGCGATTTCCGTAATGATCGCAATCAACATAGCCATATATTTTATCGTTGGTTTAATGAGGCCCCGGTGCTTTTACTCGTCGCTATTGTGATTTTGGTGATAGTAAGGCCGTTTTAGACCGAAATCATCTCAAAATCCGTTTTGCTCGCGCCACAATCTGGGCACAGCCAATCTTCTGGGACATCTTCCCATAACGTTCCTGGCGCGATGCCATCATCGGGCCATCCCAGGGCCTCGTCGTAGATTAGCCCGCACAACAAACACATGTACTTTTTCATTAATCCCTCTTCAATATGGGGTCAAGTCTGGACATGTAGACTAATTGTTATTAGGCTATAAGTCCAGACTAGAGGATAACACATGCTACACACTCATTCAGATGAACTCCTAACACGCGCAGAACGCGTCATTCCCGGCGGGGTTAACTCCCCTGTACGTTCTTTTAACAGCGTGGGTGGCAATCCACGCTTTATTGAGCGCGCTGAAGGGGCCTATTTATTTGATGCGGACGGTAATCGCTATATCGATTATATCGGCTCCTGGGGCCCTATGATTGCCGGACATACCCACCCGGCAGTGCTAGAAGCCACTGAACGAGCCCTGCAGCGCGGCTTAAGCTATGGGGCCGCTACTGAGGTCGAGATTGAGATGGCGGAACGCCTGACGCAGCTTATGCCCTCGCTAGAGATGGTGCGTATGGTCAATTCAGGGACTGAGGCCACTATGACGGCCATTCGCGTCGCCCGCGGCTTTACCGGACGCAATAAAATCATTAAATTTGCCGGCTGTTACCACGGTCATGCCGATGCGTTATTGGTGAATGCCGGGTCTGGGTTACTGACCTTTGGCTTGCCGAGTTCAGCAGGGGTGCCAGCCGATTACGTCAAACATACCTTAACGGCGAGATTCAACGATCTGGAATCCGTACAGCATTGGTTCAGTGAATTTCCTGATGATATCGCCGCCATCATACTCGAACCCGTGTCTGCCAATATGAATTGCATTTTGCCACAAAACGACTTCCTGCAAGGGTTACGTCAGTTGTGCGATCAGCATGGCAGCTTGTTGATTTTTGATGAAGTGATTACTGGTTTTCGTGTCGCCCTCGGAGGTGCACAAGCCTACTACGACGTCAAACCCGATATGACGACGCTAGGCAAAATCATTGGCGGAGGCATGCCCGTCGGGGCATTTGGCGGGCGTCGCGACGTGATGCAGCAACTTGCGCCACTCGGCCCGGTTTACCAAGCAGGCACGTTATCCGGCAACCCCATTGCCATGGCCGCAGGTCTTGCAACATTGAATATCATTAGCCAAGATGGCTTTTACACCTCACTCAATGAAAAATGTCAAAAGCTGGCCCAAGGACTGCAACAGTGCGCACAAAAAGCGAATATTCCCATGCAAGTGACGCAAATCGGCGGTTTGTTTGGCTTCTTTTTCACTGATCACGAGATTAAGTCCTTAGACGACGTAAAAAACTGCAATATGTCTACGTTTAATCGCTTCTTTAATGCTATGCTTAACGCTGGCGTGTATTTGGCTCCTTCTGCTTATGAAGCAGGATTTATGTCAAGCGCACATACAGAGCAAGATATTGCAGACACGCTTGATGCTGCCAATAAGGCACTGCAAACAGATGTATAGGAATTTTAAGTGCACTTTTTGAATTGAATTCTTTTCCTCAGCCATATTTTGAGCACACAAAAAGAGCAACTAACCAACCCATCGATTGGTATTTTGGAGAGAGTGATATGAAAGAAAATATTGAAAATATTTTAAATGACGTTGTTACTACCATTTCTGCTGCCTTATACTCACCGGAAAAACCAATAGAGCGCGAATTGAGTTGGACCGGCACATTGGCATCTTTATTAAATCTTATGATAGGTGAATTATTCCCAGGAAGCGCGCCCGTGGCCTTTTCCTTCAATCAAATTAAACAAAAGTCTTACCTGAAAATAGGCTTGGATAAGAGACACCCTCTCAGCAGAGATCCGAAAATGATTTTCGGGACACTACTTAAACAAATTGAAAAGATGAAACAACTGTTTTTAACTGAATCAGCGTGGCAATTAACTCGCGATCTTGAGAGTTACTTTATTCCAGCTATACCCAATAACATACTAGTTGCTTGGCTTGCACTCTGCATTAAACAGATTAACACGTCACACCCAATCGAAAATGGATTGATGATAGAAATAGATCCTCCCAAGATTAATGTATCAGGAAGTGTAGGCAATCTATTACGTCAGCAGCTCGGCTTTTACAGCATTTGCACTCAAGATGAACACGCAATATTACAGCAGCTACATAATGAACTTGAACGCCCAATTGAACAATTCAACCTACTAGGAGATCTTCAATACAGCAATGACCACATTCTAAAGCAATTAGAATATTGCGAAAAGATCTCTACCGTAATCAGCAATAGAATAACGGCACGATCGGTGTATCACTATAATCAACTGATGAAAGCACATTTAAAACTGATATTAGTGAGCAACATTACACACAAAGAAAAACTGCAGTCGGTTGGCACCGATCAATTAATATCCCATCTAAATTATATTGAACATACCTGCACGAACTTGCCACTCGCTGAAGTCGATGACTACATCCTACCACTCATCATTGAAAATCTGCTCGAAATCATAGCCCACTATCCAATCCTTATTGAACAATCGACGATCTCTGAAGTTGAAAATAATAACATTGAAAAACCTACTATCAACATGGATATGCTGCAGAAGATTTTTGATAGAATCATGGAGCACTGCAGGGTATGTATTAATGAAGATAATAATAAACGCTTAGATATCATTTGTGACAAATTGCAAACTTGGCTTACTACTTGTCTTCATGAATTAACAACTCCACCGAGTTTGATCACAGATAAGATTATCACCATGTTAAACAGCCTGTTCAAATTGATTACCCCACCACCCTATCGGGCATGGCAGAATACGATTCTCAATACTTTGCAAAAAGTACCCAGTTCAGTTACAACAGCACTGAACGCTTCATCTGAAGCCTCTGACACCCTCGTCTCAATGCAACGTGCAATGCAGTGTCACCTTCATTGGGCTCTTCAATCATACGTGGGAGTTTTTTATCTAAATTATAATAAGGAATTGATTCAGGCACTTTTAGTTTTGTTTTTGTGCGTGACAGTTTGGATTTCGGCTTTTCAATTTTTTGGTCAATATCCGCTTTATTATCGAGTAAGAACGTAGCCGCTTTCTCTTTTCCAAAAAACGCGGCAAAATGTAGTGGCGAATAACCTTGTGAATTCAAACTGTTAACGGATGCGCCATAGTTGACCAACTCCAAAGTGATTAGAGGTTGGTCACACTTTATTGTCCACATCAAGGGAGTCACGCCATTAGCGTCTTCGCAATTAACATCGGCTTGACTTTTGAGTAAGAATTTAACAACCTCGCCATTATTATGAGCTACAGAATATTGTAATAATGACAGACTTACAGTGGAACTCGTGTTAAC
>Ga0207137_1093_pt1 | contig 21761 bp, 23 predicted proteins | sample Alteio_BWMinHeat_9_FD_153572 | JGI IMG/M metagenome (GOLD analysis project Ga0207137, IMG submission 153572) | Enriched cells from forest soil in Barre Woods Harvard Forest LTER site, Petersham, Massachusetts, United States -... | ecosystem: Environmental > Terrestrial > Soil > Temperate forest >...
ATGCCAAGCTTTGATTGAATCTTACTGAGCAGGTTCTCGGATCAGGGCTGGGCCAGGAGGTAGTCGAAGTAGGCGATCAACTCCGGGGAATCCCATCTTTGCGGCCCGATGATCTTGCGGGCTATGCGGCCGTGACGGTCGATGATGTAAGTCTCCGGAATCATCACCGTTCCGTAATCGTGCATCACTTTCGCGGAAGGATCGCGCCAGGTGGGGAAGGGCACTCCAAAATCCTTTAAGAATTTTTCGTACTGGTCGGGATCGTCATCGATGCTGACGCCGATGATCAGCCCGCCTCGGGCGGTGATGCGCTCTTGAAGGTGGTTGAGGGAGGGCGCTTCTTCCACGCATGGCGCGCACCAGGAGGCCCAGAAATTCAGCACCACGACCTTGCCTTTGAAATCGGACAGATGCGCGGACTTGCCTGCCACGGCCGACTGGCCCGCTGCTGCTGTCAGCCCAGAGAGCTCCATGGAGAAATCCTCGGCGGACTTTCCTGCGATGGCGGCCTCTCCCTGGCGGTAACTGGGCCGGGCGAACAATACGAGGACTCCAAGGCCCACCGCGAGAACTCCCCAGGCGAACAGTTTTCGAAGATGTTCCATCGAATGCTATACTAACGTATCTCCTACGAATCGGGTACCAGTCCGCAGCAATCTGACTAAACAATGTCGAACGCAACCCCAAACACTCCGTCTACAGCCACCCCTAGTGCCAATCAAACCTGCGCGCCGGAACCGACGCGCGTCTCTGCGTGTCTAACTGCGCGTGTCACTGCGATTGTGCCCGCGCGAAATGAAGAACTGGTCATCGCAGCCTGCGTCGAATCGCTGGCGCGTCAGCCGGAGATTGCGGAGATTATTGTCGTCAACGACGAATCGTCGGACCGCACGGGAGCGATCATCCGAGGCTTGATGCCGCAAATTCCGCACGTAAAGCTTCTGGAAGTTCAGGGAGTGCCAGCCGGATTCGTAGGGAAAAATTATGCGGCTTCGGTCGGAGCGAGCCGGGCCGCAAGCGATTGGCTCCTCTTCACGGATGCTGACGCGGAACTTCAATCTGGCGCCGTGCTGCGGGCATTGGAGCTCGCGAAGGAACACTGCGCGGCGCTCGTTTCGTTTTCGCCGGAACAGGTGATGGAGCGCTGGTACGAAAAAGCCCTGATCCCCTTCGTGTACTGCCGATTGGCGAAACATTTTTCATTCGATGCCGTGAATGACCCGGCCTCGAGCGCCGCCGCTGCAAATGGACAATTCCTGATGATTCGTCATGACGCATACGACGCAATCGGCGGCCATACCGAGATCGCCGGTGAGGTCTTGGAAGACGTGGCGCTAGCGCGCCGCGCCAAGGCCGCCGGATTCCGTTTGTGGTTCGGTTCTGGCGCGAGCTTAGTGCGCGTCCGGATGTACCGATCATTCGCGGCGATGTGGGACGGATGGAAGAAGAATCTTTATCTCTTGGTCGGAAGAAAACCCCAGGCGGTGTTCCGAGAGCTTGGCCAAGTGTTTCCGTGGATCCCTCTTCTTGTGCTTCTGCTGGGCTTGAAGATTCCCATCGCGGCGTTTCTCGGAGTCTGGCTGCTCATTTTCCGCCAAGTGAGTTACGGCTCGGAATTGAAGCGTAACCATTTCCCTTTCTCCCTCATCCTCTATTACGTACCCGCCGTACTGCTCTATGCGGGTGTGCTCTGGGCGTCTTACCGGAGCCACGCCCGGGGAACGGTGCAGTGGAAGGGCCGGGAAATACCGGTGAGCGTCTCGAACGCCTTACGGTAGACGATAGCCATGATCCTGCTGACGCGCAAAATCGAATTTTCGGCCTCGCACTTTTACCACAATCCGGAATTTTCGCCGGAGGAGAATCGGCGTGTCTTCGGGAAATGCAACAACCCGCACGGCCACGGACATAATTACACTCTGGAAGTCACGGTGGCCGGCGAGCCCGACCCGGCTACGGGGATGGTTCTGGACCTGAAGGACCTGAAGGAAATTCTTGAACGCGAAGTTATGCAGCGCATGGATCACCGGCATCTAAACTATGAGGTGCCGGAACTCGCGGGCCAGATTCCCACGTGCGAGAACGTCGCGCGAGTTATCTGGAATTTGCTCGAGCCCAGGATTACGCAGGGAAAATTGCACCGCGTGCGTCTGTATGAGTCGGCCGACCTGTTCGCCGATTGCTATCGCAACGGAGCAAAAGCCGTATGACCAGCGGACCGAAGATCGAACTTGGGCGGCGCTACCGCTTCGCGGCGTCGCACCGCCTGCACACCGCGCGGCTGACCGAGGATGAAAACTGGCGCGTCTTTGGGAAGTGCAACAATCCTTTCGGCCACGGACATAACTACGTCGTGGAAGTAAGCGTCTCGGGAGACGTGAATCCCGCCACGGGGATGATCGCAAATTTGGCTGACCTGGACAATTTTGTGCATCGCGAAGTGATCGAGCCGTTCGATCATCGGTACTTGAATGAAGAAGTCGCCGCGTTCCGGGAAACAGTACCCACCACCGAAAATCTGTGCTTCGAAATTTTCGCGCGGTTGAAAAATTTTCCCCATGCGAAACTGGAGCGCGTGCGCATCGAGGAAACCGGGAATAACAGCTTCGAATACTCCGGGGATACTATTGTTGGTGACCGCGAAAGGGACAATCCAGAAGGGAAGAGGCCGTGACGAAACCTACCGAGGAAATTCTGCTTCACGACAGCTTTGCAATCGCGAAACAGGAGAGCGTCGCCGATCTCGTCCGCAAGATGATCAAGCTCGTGGGCGAAGACCCGGAGCGCGAGGGCCTGCGCAAGACTCCGGAGCGCTACGAGAAGGCGCTGAAATTCTTGACCAGCGGCTATCACCAAAATGCCGACAGTATCCTGAACGGCGCGACGTTCAGCGTCTGCTACGACGAAATGGTAGTGGTGAAGGACATCGAGTTTTTCAGCCTGTGCGAGCATCACCTGCTCCCCTTTTTCGGCAAGTGCCACGTCGCCTACCTGCCGAACAAAAGGGTCATCGGCTTGAGCAAAGTCGCGCGCCTCGTAAATATGTTTGCGCGTCGCCTGCAGATTCAAGAACGGTTGACCAGTCAGATCGCCAAAGCCATCGAGGAAAAAATCAGCCCCGAGGGCGTGGGCGTCATCGTCGAGGCGCGTCATCTTTGTATGCAGATGCGCGGAGTCGAGAAGCAGCACGGCCAGGCCGTCACCAGCGCGATGCTGGGCGCCTTCCGCCACAACAAACAGACCCGCGACGAATTCCTTTCCCTCGCGCGTTCCAAAAACGCCTGAAACTCAGGCTGTCCGGAACTCTCATCAAATAGCGTGACTCGAGCAAAAATCCCTGCGCTCAAATCGCTTTCAGGCCCCTTGCCTGTGAGCGGCGGCTGTGTTCAACTCTGACTCAGTTGTCACCATGGTTGGCCAGTCCATCGCGCATTATTCCATCACCGAAAAAATCGGTGAAGGCGGCATGGGCGTGGTGTATCGCGCCCACGACCTGACCTTGCATCGCGACGTGGCCCTGAAGTTTTTGAGCATAGATGTGCTCGATGACCGCCTCGCCAAGGAAAACATTCTAAAGGAAGCGCGGGCCATCTCCGCTCTCAATCACCCCAACATCTGCACCATTTACGAAGTCGGAGAGGCCAACGGCCGGCCGTACCTTGCGATGGAATTTCTCGAGGGCCAGCCTTTGAGCCGCGAAGTTACGCGCGGCGGACTTGCTGTCGATGTCCTGGTGCGTTACGGCATTCAGCTCGCCGATGCGTTGGGACATGCCCACGAACGAGGCATCGTCCATCGCGACCTGAAGGCCGCGAACGTGATGGTCACGTCCTCGGGACGCCTGAAAGTTCTGGACTTCGGATTGTCCCGGCGAATGGAGAAAAAAGTCAGCGAAGACACCACCGAGTACGATCACGGTCGGAAGTCGCCGGGCTTCATTACCGGCACCTTGCCCTACACCGCGCCGGAAATTCTGAAAGGAATACAGGCCGATGCCCGCAGCGATATATGGGCGCTGGGAATCATCCTGTATGAGTTGGCTTCCGGCAAAAGGCCATTCCGCGGCGGTACGCCGTATGAACTAAGCGATGCAATTCTTCGCGGAACCCCGCCACCGATTGTTCCTGCACTTCCCTTTGTCGTTCAATCGGTCGTCGACAAGTGTTTGGATAAAGATCCCAGCCAGCGGTATCACTCAGGGGGGGAGGTGCGCGCCGCCCTCGAAGCCGCGAGCTCCGCGGCTCAATCGGACCGCATCCCGATCGCCACGTTGGCAGGGGCTGAAGATGTCCCGCGGTCGGCCGTGTCTCGCCGAAGCTTCTTGTACGCAACGGGCCTCGTCGTGCTCCTCGCGCTGACGGTCGCGGGATTGTCCTGGAAGGGCAGGAAGCCGCCGAGCACCGCCCGGGTCGTTCCTGGAGCGATCCAATCGGTCGCCGTGCTGCCGCTCGCAAATCTCTCCGGCGATCCCGCACAGGATTATTTTGCCGACGGAATGACAGACGCGCTCATCACCGAGCTCTCGCAAATTCGCAAGCTGCGCGTAATCTCGCGCACCTCGGTCATGCAATACAAGCACTCGCAGAAACCTCTTTCCGAAATCGCCAGGGATTTGAACGTGGACGCCGTTGTGGAAGGCTCCGTCGTCCGGGCCAACGGCCGCGTGCGAATCTCCGCCAAGTTGCTGCAGGCATCCGTCGAACAGAGTCTGTGGGCGGACAGTTACGAGCGCGATTTTACCGACGTGCTCGCGCTGCAGAGCGACGTGGCTACGGCCATCGCCCGCGGAATCCAGGTCGAGCTTTCCGGCCCCGAAGCTTCTCGCTTGGCCAGCAGCAAGGCCATTGTACCGGAAGCGTACGAAGCCTACTTGAAGGGGCGCTTTGAAGCCGAGAAGCGCACGCCCGATGGACTGACTACCGCCGTTCAATATTTTCAGAATGCGATTGCAAAGGACCCGGCGTTTGCCGCTGCCTACGCGGGCCTGGCCGACAGCTTGCGGGATCTCAGCAATTATGAGGTCCGGCCGCCCGCTGAAATGATCCCGCGTGCCAAGGCCGCTGCGCAGAAAGCGCTTCAGCTGGATGATCGCCTTGCGGAAGCTCATGCCTCGCTGGCCACCACGCGCTTCTATAATCTGGAGTGGGACGGAGTGGAATCCGAATTCCAGCGGGCCATTGCGCTAAATCCCGGATACGCCCCCGCCCTGCACTGGTATGCGCTTTCTCTCGCGGCACAGGGCCGCAGGGAAGAGTCCATCACGGAAATCAAGCTGGCTCGTGAAATCGACCCGCGCTCTCTGATTATCAATGCGAATGTCGGCTGGTGTTATTACCTGGCAGGCGATGCCCAGCGCGCGATCGAAGAAGAAAAGACTACGCTGCGCCTTGACCCCAGTTTTGGAATCGCTCACGGATATCTGGGCCAGGCCTATCTCGAGAGAAAACAATTTGCCGAAGCCGTCGCTGAGTTGCGAACGTTTGTGTCCCTCGCCCCGGGAGAAATTTCGAGAAAGGCAGAACTCGCAAACGCCTACGCTCTCACGGGAAAAAGCACGGAAGCTGACGACATTCGCCGTGAGTTCGAGAGCAACAGCGGCCAGAAATACATTTCTGGCTACGATTGGGCCATGCTCTACGCGGGCTTCCGCGATAAAAAACAAACGCTCAAATGGCTGGAGAAGGCGTTCACGGAACGCAACGGCCGTATGGTGAACCTCGCTGTTCATCCGCAGTTCGCGTTTTTGCGCGGCGAACCAGCCTTCCAGACCCTTCTGCGCCGCATGGGAATCCCTCCCACAACACGCGCGGCCCCGTCGCCATGATCTGCGAGCCAACCCTATCCCCCTTTCGTCGCGTTTCAGGTCCTCCTTCCGGGCCTCCAGGACAATCGCGGATTCGCTGGTAGTTCTTGACGCGCACATAAAGCGTTGGTTAGACTCCGCCCACGTCCTTCGATCCAGGCGCCTCATTGGGTTTGCGATTGGCCTGGCTACAAGGACGCAGTATGCCTGGGAGGAATCTATGGCTAGAACACAAAAGTACGTTTCCCTCAAGGCTGTCGTGAAAGAGATCGACAGGACAGTCAAGAAGCTGACGGCACTGAAGCGCACTACCGCGGCCGCGGATAGGAGAATCCTCAACTTGAGGATCAAATCAGTTCGGCGGCTGCGCACCAATGTATATTCTCACTGCAAGGCACTTAGCGTTTGGCCTCCGCGAATTTGAGAAGTTGACTCTCGACAAAAACAAAAACGGTGCATCACAAAGCCCGCCCGTCGCGCGTAATTCGCTCGCGGAAAATGGACAAAGCCGCCGCCTCTCCGGTTTTCCGGCGCTCCCCATTTCTCGTCAGCTACTGGCTCGGAAACGATCTCGTTTTCGAAAATTTTGCCGCTCGACGGCAGATCACCGCCGATCCAATTACTTCCATCATCCTCGATTTTTTCCACACTGGTCGCTCGCTCGATGATTTCTGTTCACACTTCAAGGAATATGATCTCTCCTCTTTGCGCCGGAGTGTGAACTTGCTCGTGAAACACTCCATGCTCGAAAAGGTCGGCGAAAAACGAAACCTTGCCGCCGAGATGCACCAAGCTTGGGGCCAGTGGAATCCTGTAGCGAGTTACTTTCACTTCTCCACGAAAGATGCTGCCTACGAAGCAGGCGCCGAGGAAGGATACACAGTCTTACAGAAACTGGCCCGCTCACATCCCAAACCGTCATCCGTCAAGCGCTACCCGGGCGCCACAAAAGTGAAGCTCGATTGGCCGGCCGCCGGCTCGGAATTTCCTCGCGTTCTTCTCTCGAGGCGGACTTGGCGGAAATTCTCAAAGCAACCGGTCGAGCTTGCCGCACTCGGCACGCTACTTGGCATGACTTGGGGCGTGCAAGGTTGGGTAAAAGTTCCACGTGTTGGTTCCTTGGCAATCAGGACCTCGCCGTCGGGCGGCGCGTTGCATCCCATCGAGGCTTACGTGCTTGCTAAAAATGTCCGCGGGTTGCGCCCTGGACTCTACCACTATGATGGCATCAAACATCGCCTCGACCTGTTGCGTCCCGGCGCGAGTTCTCGCCAAATCATCAAATGCTTGGCGGGGCAGTGGTGGTTCGGCCACGCCTCGTTTGTGGTCTTCATGACCGCCGTTTTTGCGCGCACGCAGTGGAAATACGATTACCCGCGCGCCTACCGTGCCGTGCTTATGGAAGCAGGGCATCTTTGTCAGACGTTTTGTCTCACCGCCACTTGGCTGGGCCTCGCGCCGTTCTGCACGATTGCTTTCAAGGATTCCCTGATCGAGCGAACGCTTGGCGTGGACGGAATCTCCGAATCTGTTTTGTACGCCGCTGGCGCAGGCAATCGCCCCTCCGAAGAAACGCAAGCGCATCTCGGGACCATGGGCGCCCCGGTCAGTTGGCGACGCTAACCTCTACTTCTTCGATATGTCCGCGGACGCGCTGGTGGTTTCCCATTCCACGCGCAGCGTGCAGCCCGCAGCGCCCTTGTCAAACGCGATCGTGAAATTCTCGGCCGGTGCCGCCAGTTTCGAGACCTTCATGTCTACCCTGGCCAGATCGTTGTCCGGCCCTGGATAGGCCGTGCCCCATTCCCCCGTCTTCTTGCTGATGACCAGCGTCCACTTGTCGGTCTCCGGCACAGCAAAAATCGTGTAACTTCCCGCCGGCACGGCTTTGCCTCCGACCGTCAGATCCGTATCCGTCACGAACGTCGTCGCTTCGTTCGCTCCCGCGCGCCACACTTTGCCGAAAGGCACCAGTTCGCCAAAGATTTTCCGGCCCTTCATGCGCGGGCTGGAATAATCCACTGTGATGCTCTTGCCGCCCGCAAGTGCGCAGGTGGCTTTCGCCGGCGGACTCGGGCGCGCACTCTTTTCCTGCCCCGCTGCGGAAGCAGAACAAACCACGTAGACCAGTCCCACGCCAATACACGTTGCAAATAGTTTCTTCATTTTCTTCCCCCTTTATCGAATCTCTCTCTGGGCAGACAGCATTCAACCGAATTTGACGCCCCAACGCAAGGAGGAATGTTGCTTATTCTGCCTGGGACGCTCGATACGCGTCCCGGGGTAGTGGGTCAGTTTCCGGTTACCCGACTAATCGGGAGTTGACATTTCGGAAAGGAAAAAAATGAACTCAGCGCGGCGCTTGCTTCCATAAGTCTTGTAGCAGATTGAAATCGGGCTGCTGTTGCTTGCGCGTAATAGTCACGTCAGTTTCCCAAGTAATAGGGTCACCGTACTTTCCGCCGTCTGTTTGCGTGCTCAAACTCCGGGAAAGTTTCATCCACTGAAGGCGGCTCTGGACCGAATGAATACCGGAATCACTGTGACAGGCGCGGCAACGCTCTAGTACACCCCCCCGCTGATCCAAGGGTGTTGTGGACTCGAACGCGTCTATGCCGTGCGTACTGAACGTTGCAAACTCTGTTTCCCCTGGTTGCACTAGGACTAGGCCCCCGCTGCGCCTCGCGAACAAGTCTGGTCGGCGTATCCGAAATTCAAAGAAATCTTGATCGTGGCTCGATGGACCGTTGATGTAGTTCATGTATTCGGTTCCAGGAGTGATGGCGTGGTAGACGCGCAGCTGCACGCTCTCGGTCAGGGCGGTGGGAGTTAACTTGCCTTGGTTGTCGATCACGATCATCTGGCGCAACAGAGCTACCATAGTCCCTGCTGGAAACTGAGGCAATGCTAAGTTCAACCGTGTGGACGGGGAGCCGCTATTGAGCAGCGGCGTCTCGGAAGACGAACGCAGTTTGTGGATGTACGCTAGCGTCGCATCGCGTCCGCCAGGCAGCCGCATGAATACGAGGAATCGCGAGCGGCCAGAAAAATGTACGATTGCGGTAGGCTCGTCAGAGTACGCGCTGAGACAAACCCACGGTCCGTCTGAGCGGAACAACTCAGGCGGTAAGAAAGGCCGTCGTGAATTTAGTGGATCGTAGGCTGGCGCGAACTGCTGGGCGGCCAACGCAGCTGCATAGGTGTCGGGCAGCGCACGAACCTGTTCCGATGTAATCGCCAATCGACGGATGGCATCCGCCAATCGGACCTCTAACTCTCGCCGCTGCTGTGGCAGGCTCTGGCCCGCAGCCGCCCAGTCAAACAGCGCCCACAGGTCTCTCTGAAAGATGGCGCGTTTTAGCGGGTTTTGCACGGCGCGCTCCGCGTGGGAGCGAAGAAAAACATCGAGGCATGCAAGTGCGCGTCGATGGGAATCGCCCTTCAGCAAATGCTGGGTCTCGTTCCACAAGAGAGGATCAAGTGCGTCAGCGCCGTACTCTGTTCCATCGGACGTCCGCCGTACGAACAGACAAGCATATGTTCTATTCCAAGTGTGATTCGGATCAGGGTCAAAGACTTTCACACTTGATGGTGAGCGTTGTGCGGCGACAGCATTCCACGGTGAGAACGCTATTGCAGTAACAAGCAGCAGCACAACCCCTATCTTTGGGAGGATCGTATGATTCACTCCGTCAGTGTAATCCGCCTCTCCGTGCGCGTCATGTACGATTCCCTCCGACGCCAAGTCCTAATTAACGCGTTACCGGAACCGACCCACCACGCGTCTCGGACATTTCTTTACACTTTCAACGCCGATGTGTTAGCCTGAATGTGTCGAAGAGAAGAGGAAAATTTAGGGGACGACGGAGAGGGGCACTTGAGCGAAGCCAAATCAGTGTTGATCGAACAATTTCGGGCCCATGTAAAAGATACGGGTTCACCCGAAGTACAGATTGCGCTTCTCAGTGAACGGATCAACTACCTGACGACGCACCTCAAGTCTCACGTGAAAGACCACGCATCGCGCCGGGGATTGATCATGATGGTCAATAAACGCCGGCGTTTGCTGGACTATCTCAATCACCGTGACCCGGATCGGTACCGCGAGATTGTCGAACGCCTCAGTCTGCGCAAGTAACCGCTGTACGCAGCGGAAGCCTCTGCGTTATCGCCAAATGACAAATTCTTCACAAAGTCTGCTGCAAGATTCTTTTGTGGTAGTGTGCAGGTTTGTCCGGCCAGGCGCTGGGTGTTAGCTCTTTTTCCCGTGGTGCATTCCGTCGCGTTTCGTTCGCCTCGCAAAGTGTTCCCGCCTCTTTTCTTCCTATAGACGGCAGAAATAGATTTTCTGCTCGGCTGTTTGCTGGACAAACAGTAACGAAAATGCGTCGCTTGAACGCGGCGCCAAAGGAAATGAATTATGTCTGAACACACACACACACCCGCACCACACCAGGTCACCGTCGATGTTGGAGGGCGTCCCCTCATTCTCGAGACGGGCAAAATTGCCAAGCAGGCCAACGGCGCCATCGTGGCGCGTTATGGAGATACCGTCGTACTGACGACTGCCTGCATGGCGCCCACGGCGAACGACCGCGACTTTCTGCCCCTCACTGTCGACTATCGCGAGAATACTTACTCCGCGGGAAAAATTCCTGGCGGATTCTTCAAGCGCGAGGGCCGTCCCTCTGAAAAAGAGATTCTCACTTCCCGGTTGATTGACCGCCCCATGCGCCCCCTCTTTCCCGATTCCTGGCGCAATGAAACACAAATCGTCAGTATGGTGCTCAGCGCCGACAGCGACAACGACCCGGACGTCATCGCGGTTACCGGCGCTTCCGCCGCCTGCTACTGCTCCGATCTTCCGTTTGAGAACCCCATCGCCGCCGTTCGCATTGGCCTGCTCGACGGCCAGCTCGTGGCCAACCCGACTGTCGCCGAACAGAAGAAGAGCCTCCTGAATATCGTAATCGCCGGAACAGACCAGGCCATCGTCATGGTGGAATCCGGCGCGCTCGAAGTTGCCGAGGAAACCGTCGTCGAGGCCCTCGAATTCGGCCACGCCCAAATCAAAAAAATCGTCGCCGCCATCCGCGAGCTTCACGGCCAGCTAAAACCCAAGAAAGTTGTCGTCGAGCCGCTGCCCTTTGACGAGTCTCTCTCCAAGGAAATCGAGAAGAAGTACGGCGCAAAGCTGCACGACGCTCTCAACACGGAAAAGTATCCCAAGCAGGAAAGCTACCACCTCGTGGACGCCTTGAAAGACGAGATTAAGGAGTCGATCCCCGAAGAGAACGAGGAGAAGCGGGCGCTTGCCATGCGCGCGTTCGAGCGTCTGCGCGAAAATTTCTTCCGCGACGATATACTCAACAAACGCCGGCGTCCCGATGGCCGCGATTTCGATAAGATTCGCAAAATTACCTGCGAAGTCGGATTGCTTCCGCGCGTCCACGGCTCCGCGCTCTTCACCCGCGGCGAAACGCAAGCCCTGGCGACGCTCACCCTCGGCACCAAGGAAGACATGCAGCGCCTCGATCTGCTCTTCGAGCAGGATCAGTTCAATCGCTTCATGCTGCACTACAACTTCCCGCCGTTCAGCGTCGGCGAAGTAAAATTCCTCCGCGGTCCCGGTCGCCGCGAAATCGGCCATGGCGCTCTTGCGCAGCGCGCGCTCGTGAACCTCCTTCCTCCCGAAGAAAATTTTCCCTACGCCATGCGTCTTGTTTCCGACATCCTGGAATCAAATGGTTCCTCGTCCATGGCCACCGTTTGCGGCGGCTCGCTGGCCCTCATGGATGCGGGTGTTCCAATGAAGGCTCCCTGCGCGGGCATCGCCATGGGCCTCGTCGTCGGTGAGGATCACAAGTATGCCGTCCTCACGGACATCGCAGGTGCCGAAGACCACTACGGCGACATGGACTTCAAAGTTGCTGGCACACGCGCCGGTATCACTGCCCTCCAGATGGACATCAAGGTTCTCGGCATCAGCATCGCCATGATGCGCGAAGCTCTCGCCCAGGCGAAGAAAGCCCGCCTCGAGATTCTTGACATCATGGAAAAGACGCTGAGCGAAGCGCGCACCGACATTTCCGCGTATGCTCCGCGCCTCTTCAAGCTGAAAATCCCGCAGGACAAAATCCGCGACCTCATCGGTCCGGGCGGCAAGAAGATCAGGTCCATCATCGAAGCCACCGGCGTCAAGATTGACGTCCTCGAAGACGGCACCGTGCACATTTTCTCGACCAGCGGCGCCGGCGGAGACGCGGCCCTTCAGATGGTTCGCGACGTCACCGCCTCCGCCGAAATCGGCAAGACCTATCTCGGCAAGGTCGTTCGCCTCGCGGAATTCGGCGCCTTCGTCGAACTCTTTCCCGGCACCGACGGCCTCCTGCACATCAGCGAAATCTCCGAGCACCGCATCCGCGACGTTCGCGACGAACTGAAGCTCGGCGACCAGGTCCTCGTCAAGGTGCTCTCGATCGAGGGCAACAAAGTCCGTCTCTCTCGCAAGGCCCTCATCAAGGAAGCCCGCGAGAAACAACAACGCGCCGCCAGCAGCGGGGCCGCTGCCACTTCTTCCGACGCTGGCGCCGGCCACGACCGCCCCGCCACCGCCGAATAACTGCATTTTCGACTTGTACTGGCGCTGACTTTCTTGGGCAGTTTCGTCTTGTTTGCTCCGCACAATATTGCGGCGAAGCAATTTGGAGTGCGGCAGCTCTGCTGCCGCTTTTCCGGCCACCGACACGACTCTATATTTTGCAAGGCTCAATAAGGCAAAAGGCCCCCGACTGCGGGGGCCTCTTTCCTAACTCTTCTCTGTGATCTCTGTGCTTCTGACCTTTGTGTTCTCTGTGTTAATTCTTTCTTTATCCTTGGGTCCTCACCTCTTTACGCCGCTGCTGCCTTCCGTTTTGCGCAATGCACCGCGTCGAGCGCGCCCCACAGCGCGTCCAGCGCTTCCTGGGCCGTTCCCACAATGTCATCCTCATCGCCCTGCGCGTGCTCTTCAAGCCAGCCGCGCCACGCCGCGCGATGTGCCTTGTCCGTTTCTTCGTGCACCGTAAAATACGCGAGCCCTTTCGGCTCATCGATCCCGTAAAACCTCTTCAGCCCGTCAATCTTCGTAGCCGCGATCTCCGGCACTTGCGATTCGTAGGCATAGAGCGCCGCGACCGCTTCCGCCACCGGCCGGTCACCGCAAATCTCGCGGAATTTCTCCACCACCGCCTGCGTCCCCGGCAGGGCAGGGCAGCAGGTGATGTCGTCCTCGCCCACCCCCACCGCCTCGGCAAAATCCCGCCACAACTTCGGATGCGACCCACCCGGATTTTCTTCCTCCGCCAGATTCTCCTGGATCAACCCGTGCAGCGGACCTTCCGTCCGCGCCGCAAGCACCCGCAGATGCTTTGGAAACGCCTCCACATGGCGGTAATACTGCGCGGCGTAGAGCTGCAGCGCTTCGCGGCTCAGCTTGCCCGCCTGCCAATCCTGATAGAAGGGATGCTTCAAAAGGTGTTTCTCGGCAATCGCCGCATCAATCCGCGCCAGCAGTGTCGACCGCATCACGCCCGCGCTTGAATTCGTGTTCTCCATGGGCAATCCCCTCCGCAGTGCGCGCCGCCCGATACTCCCGCGCACATACTCACAGCTCTTGCCGCGCATTGTACCAGACTTTCTTGGGCTTTGCTTCGTGTTGGGATGTCGGGATTGACTCCGGTGAGTAGGCTCCGACTCTTGTTGGCCGCATATTATCTGTTAGAGAATAGTGCGTTCCACCGCGGAAGTGCTTCGGGGGCGCTCCAATTACCAAAGAACCGAAGGTGCGAAGAGGAACCAAGGAACAGTTCACGCGTGTTGCACGAACGGCAACCTGAATAATCGACCCTCGGACCCCTTAATTTGTCACCCAAGTAGATTCAACAATCTCAAATGGCTTCCATCTTCGAGCTATGATCCGGCCCCGTGCACCCGCTCAATATCCGCACCAACTCCGCGCAGCTTCTCCACAATCCCTTCATACCCGCGATCGATGTGATACACGCGATCGATAGCCGTCTCGCCGTTCGCCACCAGTCCCGCCAGGACCAGCCCCGCGCTCGCCCGCAAATCCGATGCCTGTACCGTCGTCCCCGAAAGTTGCGCCGGTCCGCGCACCACGGCGCGCCGCCCGTCAACCGAGATGTTCGCGCCCATGCGCACCATTTCACTAGCATGCAAAAACCGGTTCTCGAAAATCGTCTCCGCAATGACGGATGTTCCTTCCGCCTGCGTCGCTAGCGCCATGTACTGCGCCTGCATGTCCGTGGCAAAGCCGGGATACTCTTCCGTCGTCATGTCCGAGCCCGCCAGTTTCTTCGCGCCCCGCACGCGCAGCGTGGTCTTGTCGATTTCCTCGATGCGCACCCCTACCTCCTGCATCTTCGCGACGACCGCGCCCAAATGCTCCGGCGCGCAATTCGTAATCGTCAAATCGCCGTTGGTAATCGCCCCCGCCACCAAAAATGTTCCCGCTTCAATCCGGTCGGGGATGACTGTGTGTACCGTGCCGTAGAGTTTCTCCACGCCGCGAATGCGCAGGGTCGATGTGCCGTCGCCCTCGATCTGCGCGCCCATTTTGCGCAGCATCACCACCAGGTCCGTAACTTCCGGCTCGCGCGCCGAGTTCTCCAAAATCGTCTCGCCCTTCGCCAGCGACGCGGCCATCAGGATATTTTCCGTCCCAGTCACCGTGATTTTTTCAAACACGATGTGCGCGCCCTTCAGCCGCCCGTTCTTCGGAACCTTGGCCTCGATGTACCCGTGCGAAGTCGTGATCTCCGCTCCCATCTTCTCGAGCGCCGCGAGGTGCAGATCCACCGGCCGCGCCCCGATCGCGCATCCTCCCGGCAGCGAAACTCTCGCCACGCCCATGCGCGCCACCAACGGCCCGAGCGTCAATATCGACGCGCGCATTGTTTTCACCAATTCGTAGGGCGCCACGGCATCGCTTACCGTTGACGCTTCGATCGCGTAATCGCTCGCCGGCAGCTCCGCGATCGAAACTCTCGCGCCCATGAACGCCAGCAACTTGCTCATCGTGATCAGGTCGCGCACTTTGGGGATGTTGTGAACGGAGACTATTTCGGTCGTCAGCAGCGCCGCGGCCATCACCGGCAGCGCTGAGTTTTTCGCCCCGCTGATCGCCACTCTTCCGTGCAGTGCCTTTCCGCCTTTGATGACAAATTTGTCCATGCGCTCTCTTTTTAGAGTGCGGCAGCTCTGCTGCCGCTTTTCTTACTAGCGGCGACTTTATATCGCCGTTGTAGTGGCCGGTCTTCAGACCGGTCCATCCCTCTCCGTCTGTTTTTTCTTCTCCGCGCTCACTTTGTCCTATTTACACAGCACTTGCGCCGATCCTATCGGGGTCGTTGTCCCCCCTCTTCACTCTTTTTCTCTCGCTCGCCACTCGTCACTCGCCACTTCTTAATTCACTCTCCCAATGCCTTTCTCAGATTCCCATCCGCTCGCGCAAGCAACCTCTTCGCTTCCCGCGCATCAACGTCTTTTTTCAGCATCACCAGCGCCACCCGCACTTTGTGTCCCGACTGCCGCAAAGCGTGTTTCGCCGCCGACAATTCCTTTCCGCTCGCCTCCTCCAGAATCCTGACCCCGCGTTCGATAAGCTTCTGATTCTTCGGCACAACATCAATCATCAGGTTCTCATAAACGTGTCCGAGCCGCGCCATCGCCGCGGTAGAAAGCATGTTCAGCACCATCTTCTGCGCCGTCCCCGCTTTCAACCTCGTCGATCCCGTCACCACCTCCGCCCCGGTTTCCGCCGCGATTACAATTTTGCCCTCCCTCGCCAGTGGCGACCGCCTGTCCGCCGTAATGGCCACGGTTGTCGCGCCACGCTTGCGCGCGAATTTCATCGCTCCCAAAACGTACGGCGTCGTCCCGCTCGCCGAAATCCCCACCACGACATCGTTCCGCGTCAATTTCGCCCGGCGCAGCTCACGCTCTGCATTTCGAACGGAATCCTCCGCCCCTTCGACCGCTCCCGTCACCGCGCGCCTCCCGCCCGCGATCAGTGCTTGCACCAGCGTCGCTGGAACCCCGAACGTGGGCGCGCACTCCGCTGCGTCCAGCACGGCCATCCGCCCGCTCGATCCCGCCCCCAGATAAATCAGCCGCCCGCCCCTTCGAATCCCGCTCACAATCGCATCCACCGCCCGCGCGATTGCGGGAATTTCCCGCCCCACCGCAACGGCGACTTTGCGGTCTTCGCGATTCATCATCCGCAGAATCGCTTTTGCCGGCATCTGGTCGAGCTTCCACGAAGCCGCGTTCCGCTTTTCCGTGGTTCTGCGTTCTTTCCTCTGCGAGGGCATGGCCGCATTATATCTGTGCACTGGGACGCTCAGCCAATCCGCAGCGCAAGGGACACATCCTTGGTTAACGCGAAGGATAGCAACTCGCCGTCAAGCAAATCACTCTACCGCGAATCAGCTATGCTAAAAATGAGTTTGCTCTAATGTCTCGTCAAAATGGGTTGATCGGATCTCAAAACATTGACTGACGTTCTCCAAAAGCTTTTTGAACAGCGGTTCCACTCCCCCGTCGTGCGCGTGCAGCGGCTTCAGGGCGAACTCGGCGGTTCCGGCCGCAAGATCATCCGCCTGGCTAACGAAAAAATCAGCGCCATCGGAATCCTCTACGGCGTGCGCGAAGAAAATGTCGCTTTCATCGAATTTTCCAAGCACTTTCGCCGGAAGGGTCTGCCGGTTCCGGAGATTTATGCCGAAGACCTGCCCGAGGGCGCCTATCTCGAACAGGACCTCGGAGACACTACGCTCTTCGAGTTTCTCTCCAAAAACCGCGAAGGGGAGAATATCGCTTCTCAGGTAATTGAGGCCTATCGCAAAGTCGTCGCCATACTGCCACGCTTTCAGATCGAAGCTGGCCGCGATGTGAATTACCACGTGTGCTACCCCTGCGCCAGTTTCGATCGTCAGTCCATCACCTGGGATCTGAATTATTTCAAATATTATTTTCTCAGGCTCGCCGGCATCCCCATCAACGAATTGGCGCTTGAGGACGATTTCGGCCGCTTGACGGAATTCCTCTTGAGCGCCCCGCGGGATTACTTCCTGTATCGCGATTTCCAATCACGCAATGTTATGCTGCCCGGCGGCCAGCCTTTCTTTGTCGACTACCAGGGCGGTCGCAAGGGCGCTCTCCAATATGACATCGCCTCTCTTCTGTACGATGCCAAGGCCGATCTCCCGCCCGCGCTGCGCCAGCACTTGCTCGATCACTATCTCGATACCCTCGCGGGTTTCCTCCCGCTCGATCGCGAAGCGTTCATGCGGCACTACTATCCTTACGTTTACATCCGCATCATGCAGGCGTTGGGCGCTTATGGTTTTCGCGGCTATTACGAACGCAAGGCTCATTTTTTGCAAAGCGTGCCCTACGCCCTGAAAAACCTGCGCTGGCTCCTTCACAACGTCCAGCTTCCCGTCGCGCTTCCGGCGCTCATGCAGGCATTCCAAGGCATGTTGGGCTCCGAAAAATTGCACACGCAGGCTCCCGTTTCGGAAAATCTGCTCGTGCGGATTTTCAGTTTTTCCTTTCACCGCAATGTGCCGCAGGATGATACCGGGCACGGTGGCGGATTCGTTTTCGATAGCCGCGGCCTCCCGAATCCCGGGCGTGAAGAGCGTTTTAAACCCCTCACCGGCAAGGACGCTCCCGTCATCGACTACCTCGATCAGCAGGAGAGCGTGCAGCAATTTCTCTCGAATGTCATGCCGCTCGTCGATTCAAGCGTGAATAATTACCAGCAGCGCGGCTTCAAGAATTTAATGGTGTCGTTCGGCTGCACCGGCGGACAGCATCGCTCCGTCTATCTTGCCGAACAAGTAGCCAAACGTTTGCGCGGCCGCAACGGCGTGGACGTGCTCGTGCGCCATCTCGAGCTGGAGCACCTCGGCAAATGAACGCTCTCTCCATCTCTCGTAGTTGCCCTCTTCAGAGCGCGAATTTCGCCTCTGAAGAATTTTCTGCATTTCTCTTTAGGAGGCCAGGGCTTCAGCCCTGGCGTGAAACGATTGCATTTCAATGGGCTTTAGCCCCTGAAGTTCGCTTACGATTTACATTGATTGATGGCACGCGCTTGCAGACTCTTCGCCGTTGTAGTGGCCGGTCTTCAGACCGGTTCTTTCTTCTCGTTTTTTCTCTTTGGATTCTCTTCGGAGCCCAGCTGCCGCTTTGCCGTTGTAGGGCCCGCCTCTTTACCCAGAGCGGGAGCGAGGGGCTGAGGCGGGCCGCTTGGAATCTAGCCACGCTCCTCTCGGCGCCCAGCCACCGCTTTGCCCTTGTAGTGGCCGGTCTTCAGACCGGTCCCCTCTTTTTCAGCGATCTCCGCCCCCCTGTCATTCCGAACGGAGCAGGCCGATTTGTTCTTTCCCTTTCGCTCCTGCGAAAGGGTCGGCCTGCGGAGTTGAGGAATCTCTCTTCAATTTCAAATTCTTCGAGGAAGCCCCCCCAATGAAAGCCATGATCCTTGCCGCCGGCCTCGGCACTCGCCTCCGGCCGCTTACCGACAATCGCCCCAAGGCCCTGGTCGAAATCTCCGGCCGCACTCTCCTCGAAATCACCCTCTCCCGCCTGCGCTCCTTCGGCGTTCGCGAAGTCATCATCAACGTCCATCACTTCGCCGACATGATTGCCGGCTACCTGAAAGCCAAAAATAATTTCGGCATGCGCATCGAAATCTCGCGCGAGGACGTCCTGCTCGACACCGGCGGCGGCCTGAAAAAGGCCGCCTGGTTCTTCCTTGAGGAATCCAGTCGCCTCGACGAGCCCTTCATCTTGCACAACGTCGATGTCATCAGCACCATCGATCTCCCGCGCATGCTGCAATTTCATAAGGAGCATCACGCTCTCGCCACTCTCGCCGTGCAGGACCGCGAAACCTCGCGCTACTTGCTCTTCAACGACCAGCTCCAGCTTTGCGGCCGCCGCGCCGGGCGTGACAGCACATCTGAGCTCGTTGGCGGCAATCCGCCGCCCGCTTCTTCTCCTGTCATCCCGAACGCAGCGACGAGCGCCCGACGAGGTGCGCGAGTCCCGAGTCCTATCGGGAGGGAACCGCTGCCACCTCAGGAGGGCACCGCGGAACTTGTCCCGACCCCGTCGGGAGCCGTGCCAAAAAACTTCAAAAAACCAGGGGCTTTAGCCCCGGAGTTTCCGCTGCAACCCCTCGCCTTCTCCGGCATCCACGTCATCTCCCCGCGCCTCCTTCCGATGATTACCGAAGAAGGCATCTTCTCCATCATCGCCACCTACCTCCGCCTCGCCGCCCAAGGAGAAAAAATCCTCGCCTTCCGCGCCGACGAATACTACTGGCGCGACCTCGGCCGCCCCGCCGACCTCGCCCAAGCCGCTCACGATTTGCAATAGGACGCCCGGGGGAAAATGCATCGGTCATTACGCTTGACGTAACACGTAATTCATGGCATTTTGGAGTCTGTGATCGTCGGCTATCGGGACAAAAGAACCGGCGACTTTGCCGCGGGGAAACGCGTCAAGGCATTCTCTGGATTTGAGCGTTCCGCGCGCCTGAAGCTCGACCGTCTGGAGGCCGCCACTTCTCTCAGAGACCTGGCCGTTCTGCCTGGCAATCGCTTTGAAGCGCTGATCGGCGACCGCAAGGGCCAATACAGCATTCGCATTAACGACCAATGGCGGATTTGCTTCGAGTGGCCGGGCGGCGCGCTGGGGCCATCGCGCGTGGAGATTGTTGACTATCATTAGGAGAGTTGCCATGCCAATCACTGCCATTCATCCGGGCGAGCACCTGGCCGAAGAACTCGAAGCACTCGATATGAGCGCCGCGGAACTCGCGCGACAGCTCGGCGTACCCACCAATCGCATCACGCAAATCTTGCATGGCACGCGCTCGATCACGGGCGACACGGCTCTGCGCCTCGCTCATTTCTTTGGCACCAGTCCGCAGTTTTGGCTCAATCTCCAAAATCTCTATGACTTGCGCCTCGCCCAAAAGAAAGCCGGTAAATCCGTCAAAGCCCTCCCCAGGCTGAGACGCCGCGATCTCGTCCATGCATAAACGCAGTTTTTGTAAGGGCCGTCTTACAAGGCGGGCCCCTGTATCCGTGGCCCCTGTGGTGTAAGCCCCTGAACTTTAGTCAGGGGAGCGGTGCCTTGAGGCGCCGCGAAACTCGCCTATCATCAATATGGGGCTTTCAGCCCTGGTCCGGCACGGCCCCTCCACCCGAGCAACCCACCTCTTCAGCAAGCTGCTCCGCTTCGCCTTCCGGCACTAAAAGATCTTCCCCTTCCGCGCCGACGAATATTATTGGCGTGACCTAGGCCCCATTCGGCTTTTTTTTAACCCTAGAACAGAGCGGCTATCCTCGGACGGACGCCTGGCCCAGACAGTGCACTGTTATTTTGCTCTTGCCCTAATTTATCTCTTTGCTACGCTCTAAGTGAAGGAGTACCTCGCATGAACCTGTCTTATTGCCACGAAAAGCTATCGCTGGCTCTTTTCGAAATGTGCGTGAGCACACAGAGCTTGAAAAATAGACTGAGAATATCCGTCAGGCATGGCTTGACATTTTTTTCTGAAAATGACTTTCCTGAAGGTTTGCGTGAGCAGTTCTCAGAGATAAAGTTAGCATTGGCCGGTGTAAGCGTCTCTGGTCGAATCGACGACAGCTACCCCGACCCGGTTGACCGCATGAAGCCTTCCCAGGCGCAAAGGTTACTCAACGAAATCATTTCTCTCCGCGAAGGTGTGGCGAGGGAGTACTACAGGAGAGCCTTTCGGGACCGCGCGAGTGGGGCTGAGAACAAATCCACCGCGACAGAAAACATTACAGAGTTGGTGACGAAATTAATGGGGCGTTGACCACTTCCGGGCTCGTCATCCAGATTCGGAATCAACGCAGGCAACAGTTTGCAGGTGAGTGATAAAATTTGCGCCAACGTCGGAGGCCTAGGTAGATGACAACTCACAAGCATTGCTTTGGTTCTAAATTGGAATGCCCTTTTTTCCTAGTAGGCATTCTGTGTATCTCGATCTTACTCAGAAGTGGCATCGTCGCTTCTGCGCAAACGGGGCCGAGCTATTTTAACGACATCATCTCTGCCAAACATAAACGCTTCATCGAGTACCAAAAAACTTTTCTTAACTTTGCGCAGTCCAATCTAGGGTCTAACGATGAATATGAAGTTGCGACGTCCCTACAGACGACCGCCACCGCGACGAGTGACCACCTAAACTCCGTGCAGACTCTCCTGGAGATTTACGGTGATTTGTCATGCCATGAAGACCGAGCCAGAATTCAGCAAGTGATTAACAGGGAGTTGGCTTTTTACAGCGAACTGACTGGCTCATGGATAGATTCCACAAACCTTAACATCGCCCATACACGGTTGCCGGGAGTAGCGACCGAAAGTACGCGCATGCGTGATGATTTGCGTGAAGTCAAGAGCATTTTCGAGGCAATCAAGTTTCGGTAGCTTGGGTATTGAAGCGGGCGGGTGGCGCAGACGCTCGTGGGGTGCCGCAGCCTTCGGTTTTAAGGCTGCGGGTTTTGACTTTTCCTCCTTTTGCCCCTGATTTTTTATCTTGACCAGCATAACCCTGATGGTACAATACCTATGTTGCATACTGTGCCCTGGCCAAGCCGGGGCGTTTCTGTTTTGTAGCACAGGCACTCCTGCCTGTGTCTTCTCTCGTCAGCAATTCCAAAACTCAACTCTAAGGAGACTTTTATGTCCTCTCTCAGTGCAAAGGACCGCGTGTCCTTGTGTTCGTTTACGTTCTCGGATGGCCGCCGTTGCCGCACTCCTCGCATCAGCAACCATCCCCACTTCTGCTTTTACCACGCCCAAAAAGAAGCCCGCACCCGCGCCGTGGAAACGCTCGGCAAAGACCTGGCCT
>Ga0207137_1043_pt2 | contig 21353 bp, 20 predicted proteins | sample Alteio_BWMinHeat_9_FD_153572 | JGI IMG/M metagenome (GOLD analysis project Ga0207137, IMG submission 153572) | Enriched cells from forest soil in Barre Woods Harvard Forest LTER site, Petersham, Massachusetts, United States -... | ecosystem: Environmental > Terrestrial > Soil > Temperate forest >...
CTGCTGCCTTTGACCCATTGCGCGACGAAGGCGAAGCCTACGCGGACGCACTCATTGCCGCCAGCGCTGTCGCCGCCAACGGCGACGCAGCCAGGATCGGCGCCAAGTCGCGCAGCGTTGGCGTGTCCCCACTCAAAGGCGGTGCAGGCATCCGTAAGTGCGGCCGGGTAGGGGTGCTCAGGAGCGAGGCGGTAAGCAACTGCGAGCAGGTGAACTCCGGCTTCTTTGCAAATCAGACGGCATGCAGCGTCGTGGGTTTCGAGGTCACCCATGACAAATCCACCGCCATGGAAGTAGACCAAAAGTGGCGCCTGGCGGCCGGCGGGTTCCGAAGTTCCTGAGCGCGGGCGGTGGCAAGGCGCGTAATGACGCGCGGCCAGTGGTCCCACGCCGCCGGGGATGGTCAAATCGGTGACTGCACCGACGGCGGTGGGCTTACCAGCAAAAGCAAGTGCGGAGCGCAGCATGCGCTGACGGGCTTTTGCGACTGTGAGCTGGTGCAGGTCTGGCAGTTGCCGCTTGGCGAAGTTAGCTAGCAACAATTGCAATTCAGGGTGCAGCGTTTCGTCGTCGTGCCGAATCGGCGGTCGACCAGATAGGTGCACTTGCAACCATCCGGGCATCCAGTTCGGGAGCTGAGCGTTGAGGCGGGCAAGCATCGTTGTCGTCATTGGGACAGCGCCGTGTTTGTTGGCAAGTGCGCCTGAGAGGCTATTGTCTTGTAGGCTTGATAATCGTGCGACCGAAACTTTTCCACGCGGCGTTTAAAAGCGGGAACAGACGCTGGCCAAAGCGTCGAATTGAATCCCGTGCGGTCCAGGTACCAGCTATTGCAGCCTAGAGTCCAAACTGTTCCGACGCCGCGTCTGGCTATTTCTTCGGAAAACCGCTTTGCGGCCGCGGCAGTCGGCTCGACAGCTGCAACCTTTTTCCTACGCATATAAGTCAGCGCGTGCAGGACATGCTTGATTTGTGCTTCCAACATCAAAATAGCGGAATTATGACCAAGACCGGTATTGGGTCCATGCAGGATAAAGAGATTGGGAAAGCCAGCAACTGTCGTGCCAACATAGGCGCCTGGCCGGCCTTGCCAGACTTCGGCGAGTGAAAGGCCGTCGCGGCCTTTTACCAGGTTGGCATATGGCGCATTAGTCACCTGAAAGCCAGTGCCGTAGATGATGACATCAATAGGCCTTTCGGTATTGTCCGCGGTGACGATCGACTTTGCGCGAACTTCCAGCACCCTTTCCGTCACTAACTCGACATTGGATTGCGCTAGCGCCGGGTAATAGTCGTCCGAGAGTAGCACTCGCTTGCAGCCAAATTGGTACTTGGGCAGCAGCTGACGGCGCAATTCGGGCGAGGCAATGGCTCTTTGCAGGTGCCTGGTTGCGACATATTCAGCCTTCGCCATGAATTTCGGCCGACGAAAGCCGACGCCGTAGAATTCTCTGACAACAAATATTTTCAGACGCTTGAACTTTTGCGCCAAAGGGAAGCGCGCATGTAAATTCTTTTCTTCTTCGGAATAAGGCCGATCGCGCCGCGGCAAAATCCAAGGTGGCGTCCGTTGAAAGAGGGTGAGTTGCGAGACCTGGGGTTGTATCTGGGGCACAAATTGAATGGCGGACGCGCCTGTGCCGATAACCGCAACCCGCTTGCCCGCTAGCGAGTATTTGTGGTCCCACTGGGCGGAGTGGAACATCTTACCGGTGAATGTTTCGATGCCCTTGAGACTTGGAATTTCTGGTGCACTCAAGGGCCCCACCGCGCTTACCAAAACATCGGCGGTGAAATCGCCAGCGGAAGTCGTCAGGTGCCAGCGCTTTTCCGTGTCATGCCAAATGCTGCCAGTCAAGTTGTGTTGAAAGCGAACATGCTTAAGCACGTCGAAGCGTCGGGCGCAGTCTTGTAAATAGGCTTGAATCTCGGGTTGCGGCGAATACGTCCGACTCCAGCGCGGATTTGGCGCAAAAGAGAAAGAATAAAGTAGCGACTCGACATCGCAGGCACAGCCTGGATAGGAATTGTCGCGCCAAGTTCCGCCGACGTCAGTGTCACGCTCGAACATCAGGAAATCGTCACGTCCTGACTGCTTAAGCCGAATCGCCAAGCCAAGACCACCAAATCCGGTGCCGATAATGGCAATTGCTATGTGGGGTGTCGGCGACGCCGGCATTGTGGAGCCTATCCGAAAAAATTATGCCTTTTGCTATCAGTCCATGATAGTTGCTAACAACGGTGGTACGGGGCGGTACCATTTGGTTGGTGCGGATAATGGTACTAAATGGTACCAAAGGCAATGAGTAAAATTGGTGTGGGCAGGGTGGATGTAAATACATTAAATATCAATGAGTTGATGACTTCATCGGCCGTGGCGGTGCGGTCGCGGTTGATCGACGGTCTGGAACGTTGCGTCTCCAGTAAGGGGTTGGCGGCTACGACTATTAGTGACGTGGTCGCTGCTGCACAAGTGTCAAAGCGCACTTTTTATGAGCATTTCTCCGATAAGGACGCCTGCTTTCTTGCTTCGTATTTGACCTGCACGGAACGAGTCCTGACTGCCATTACTGAAGCCGTCGACACTGCCGCACCTTGGCGCCAGCAAGTGCGGTCCATGATGCGCGCTTACCTGGCGCAGCTCCAAGCCAAGCCTGCTCTGACCCAAACGTTCTTTCTCGAGATTCAGGCTGCTGGCCCGAAAACGTTGCAAGCGCGCCAGGGTGTCTATCAGAGGTTCAACGATGTCATCAGAGACCAGGTTCGCCGCATGCGCAAATATAATCCGCATTTAGGCACGCTGCCGCCGGCGATGGCAACCGCCGTCGTCGGTGGCATCAACGCCCTGGTGCTCCTCGCCGTCGAAAGCGGTCGCACGGATCGCCTCGAGAGTCTCGAAGTGACGGCAACAGATCTGCTGTGTGCCGTGCTCGAGAGGCGCAAAGGCTAAAAGCTAGGTAGCTCGACCCCGTTGTTCAACTGTCGACACCAACTTGCAAAATCAGTTTGCCAAAATTTTCGCCCTTAAAGAGCTTGAGCAGAGTGTCGGGAAAGGTGTTCAGTCCCTGGACAATATCTTCTCGAGTCTTCAATTTCCCCGCGGCCAACCAACCACCAAGCACGACTGCCGCCTCCGCGTAGCGGTCGGCGTAATCGAAGACCACCATCCCTTGCATGCTGGCGCGGTTGACCAGGAGCGACAGGTAATTCGACGGTCCGACAATTGGCGCTGTCGCGTTGTACTGCGAAATTGCGCCGCAGATAACGATGCGTGCGCCGCGGGCCAGGAACGCTAAAGTTGTATTGAGAATTTCACCGCCGACATTGTCAAAGTAGATATCAACACCATTCGGGCATAAGCGCTTAAGGGCGCTCTTCACGTCTTCCGCTTTGTAGTCAATGCTGGCGTCAAATCCCAAGTCTGAGACCAGGTACTGGCATTTGGCTGCGCCGCCAGCAATGCCAATGACGCGGCAGCCTTTGATGCGACCGATCTGACCAACCAAACTACCGACTGCGCCGGCCGCGCCGGAGACTACCAGCGTTTGACCCGGGAGTGGCTTGCCGATATCCAAAAGGCCAAAGTAGGCGGTCATGCCCGGCATGCCCAGGGTACTGAGATAGACCGGCAGCGGCGCCAGGCGCGTGTCGACTTTGGTCAAGGCCTTGCCAGGCACCAAAGCATACTCTTGCACGCCAAGGGATCCAACGACGGCATCGCCCACGGCAAAACCAGCATGACGCGAGGCAATAACTTTGCCGACCGCTCCTGCACGCATGACTTCGCCGATCGCAACCGGCGCAATGTAGGATTTGCCTTCGTTCATCCAGCCGCGCATGGCGGGATCGAGGGAAATGTAGCGGATCTTGACCGCGACTTCGCCGCCCTCAACGTCACGCACGTGTTCTTCGGTGAATTGCCAGTCAGTCGGCTTCGGCAATCCGACGGGACGGGCGGCAAGGCGGATTTGGTGGTTGAGGGTGGTCATTGGGTTACCTTCGGTCCATGTATGTTGGGTCGACTTTGACGGGGCGAGCCTACACCTGCGGCTTGCTCGCCGCTAGGGTCTTTAGATGCAATAATCCCCATACGGCGCTCAAAAGCGTTGGCATGGGGATTATTTTAGTAGATTTGCGTCTTACTTCTTGAAGTAGCTCTTGAGTCCAGCTTGATTTGGCTTCATCGACTTTTCGCCTTTTTTCCAGTTGGCTGGACACACTTCGCCGTGCTCTTCGTGGTACTGCAGCGCTTCGCTCAGGCGCAAGAATTCGTCAATGTTGCGACCGAGTGGCAAGTCATTGACCGTTTGGTGGCGGACTTTGCCCTGCTTATCAATCAGGAACGTACCGCGTAGAGCGATTCCGTCATTTGGCAATAGAACGTCGTAGTCGCGCGCAATCGTCTTATTGATGTCGGAGACAATTGGATACCTGCAACCTTCGATGCCGCCGTCTTCGCGCTTGGTGTTCAACCATGCTAAGTGCGAAAACTTGCTGTCGACGGAAACACCGATGACTTCAGTGTTGAGCTTCTTGAATTGTTCCAGCTTCTCTTGAAAAGCGTGCAATTCCGTCGGACAGACAAAGGTAAAGTCGAGCGGGTAAAAGAACAGGACCACGTACTTGCCTTTGTAGTCGCTCAGGCTAATGGTTTTAAAGTCGCCATTAACGACAGCTTCTGCCTTAAATTCAGGGGCATTCTTGCCAACTAATACCGACATGCGTATCTCCTTTTGGTGTCTACACTCGGCATTAACTTACCGCAGAGTTCGCGGAGTTCGCAAAGGTTATTTTAACCGCAGAATTCGCGATGTTAGGAAGGGTTTCACCGCAGAGTTTTCATGTCTGACGTCACCCAAATACATGAAACAACATAGGTGTCTCGCGGCGCCGCATCGAGCATTCAACAAAGAAAAAAAGAAGGATAGAACTGCCGGCCGGCCGGTGCCCGGTCGTTCTATCCTTCTTTTTTTCTTTGTTGAATTGCTTGCCGTCATTTGGCGCCGGTTTAAAAACTCTGCGTCCTTTGCGCACTCTGCGGTTCAATATTTCAGACCCTTCGGCCAGAAGGTGACGGCATTGGCGACGTTGGAGGTATAGACGAGCTGCTTGGTGCGAAGGTTATACACTTGTGGCGTAGTGCCGGTTGCCCAATCGGTCATTAGCACAAACTTTCCGCGGGCAGCGATCTGGAGGACATCGCGTTGGTGGAAACGAAATCCGGGGAGCTTGCCTAGGTCAGGTGCATTGTCGAAAAAGATGCGTGCAGAAAATCGACTCGGTACTCCCGAGGTCGATTGCACAAGCAGCGCCTGCGGCCAATCGCTCTGTTGCAGTCGTAGCCAGACGGGCGGTGGATGGGTGGTGCCCCGTGCGGTCCTACTTGTATCGGTCACTTTCGTGTCGGTGGCATTGCTGTTTAGCTTGGCAAGTAACTGGGCATCGGTGATGACGGTTGGCGTAAGGTCCGACACTGCCAAGCTGCTTTCGGCGTTGAAATTGAGTAATTTGCTTGACCTGCGACTGCTGAGCCGCGGGTTGTCGCGCAAGGTCTGATAGGCACTCAGTGCGGCAATGCCGGGAGCGCCGTCGACGCAGCAACGACTCGCGGTCGTTGCCGTGAGCCGCCAAGCATTGGCTTTAAAGTCATATGTGAATGCATGCACCAAAATGTCTTGCCCTTCAGGATAGGCATGCACCGGGTAGTGCTCACCGGCATATTCCAGGAAATTGTTTGGTGCGACTGGGGCTGTTGACGGTACGATTGGCGGTGCGATTGGCAATTCGACTGGAGGCTCCACGAGATTGATTTGTTGATCTTCGGAAAACGCCAATAGGTTTCCCTCTTCATCAATCAGATAGGTTTGGCCTTCGCCAGGCGCAGGCAACGGTAGGCGCCTGACGGTAGCGGTGCTTGGATCGACCCAAAAGAGCATGTCCTCTTGGCTTGGGTATCCCGCGGGCGTAAACCAAACGACCGCTTTGTCGGCATGGAGTGACCAGGCAACTTGCACTGTTGGGCATTCGGCTGGGAATTTGCCGACTAGTTGCTCGTCACCGCTGTCCAGATCGGTGAGGTACCAGCCGCAGCCACCGGCATGCGGCGCAAATACCGAGAGGCTTGCTTGGCCTTGCGCGGAAGACTGATTGCTGTTGGCCCAACCAAACATCAGAGCAACGACAGTCAAGGCAAGCACGCCCGCCGCGACGCTGACTTTAGTTGCAACTGAGACGGCGCGCATAGGTGCTCGGTGCTGGATAAGGCGCCGCCAGGCCGACGTCATTTTTCCGTCATAAAGGGGTAATTGTAGCGAGTCGCTGGCACAAAGGTCTCTTTAATGGTTCGCAGACTCATCCACCGCACTAAATTGAGCTTGCTGCCGGCTTTGTCATTGGTACCGGAGGCGCGGCCGCCACCGAAAGGTTGCTGACCGACGACCGCCCCGGTTGGTTTGTCATTGATATAAAAGTTGCCGGCCGCGTGCTCGAGGCGTGCCGTTAAGGAACTGATTGCCAATCGGTCCTGCGCGAAGATTGCACCGGTGAGCGCGTAGGGCGTGGCGGAATCGACGGCCACAAGGGTTTCTTCGAGTTTGGCATCGTCGTACACATGCACCGTTAGAACCGGGCCAAAAATTTCCTCGCACATGGTTCGGTAATGTGGGTCCGCGGCCACGATGACGGTTGGTCGGATGAAATAGCCGGCCTTGTCATCGCATTCGCCTCCGGCAATGATGGAGGCACCATTACTGGCTTTCGCCACATCAATATAACCCTTGATCTTGTCGAAAGCACGGCGGTCGATGACCGCTCCCATAAAATTGGTGAAGTCTTCAACATCGCCGATCTTTAACTCTTGCACTTGCGCCGTCAGCGCGGATTTTACTTTCGGCCAAAGGCTTTTGGGAATATAGGCCCGTGACGCCGCGGAGCATTTTTGCCCCTGGTATTCGAAGGCGCCACGTACCATGGCGGTGACCAGGGCATCCAAGTCGGCGGAGGCGTGCGCGAAGATGAAATCTTTGCCACCGGTCTCACCGACCAAGCGCGGATAAGTTTTATACTTGTTGATGTTCTCGCCAACGGATTGCCAGAGTTGATTGAACACCCGCGTTGACCCAGTGAAGTGAATGCCCGCAAGGTCCGGCGAAGGTAAAATCTGCTTTGCCAAAATATCGGAATTGCCGGCGATCATATTGACAACGCCAGGTGGCAACCCCGCTTCTTCAAGAATGCGCATCCCAACCCAGGAAGCGAGCATCGACGTCGCTGCGGGTTTCCATAAGGTCGCGCAGCCCATCAGTGCGGGTGCGGTTGGTAAATTGAGGGCGATTGAAGTGAAGTTAAAGGGCGTGACGGCGAAGACAAAGCCTTCGAGGCCGCGGCAAGCGGTGCGGTTCCAGGTACCGGGCGCGGAATAGGGCTGATCGGCGTAGAGCTCGGTCATAAAATGGACGTTGAAGCGCCAGAAATCCGCCAATTCGCAGGCGCTGTCGATCTCGGCTTGATAGGCCGTCTTGCTTTGGCCGAGCATGGTCGCGGCATTCATTTCGGCACGGTATTTCGTGCTGAGTAGGTCAGCAGCCTTGAGAAATACGGCGGCGCGGTCTTCCCAGGGCAAAGCCGACCAGGATTTTTGCGCCAGAGTCGCCGATTTGATTGCCTGCTGGACGTCCTCTGCTGTTGCTTTGTGGATTTTCCCAAGGATCAGTTGGTGGCTGTGCGGACAGCGGGCAGCATCGGCGCCTTGGCGTTCAACGTGCTTACCGCCAATGACCAGCGGTATTTCGACAGCGGTAGCGTGTTGGCGTTTGAGCTCGGCTTTGAGCGTCACGCGTTCGCTGGAGCCAGGCGCATAACTAAGCACTGGCTCGTTGATTGGGTGTGGGGCGCGGAACAGGGCGTTGGTCATGTGGTCCTCGGCGATCTGGGATCGGAGATCGGGGTTCGGCGGCGATAGTAGCATTAGGCTCTGGCAAGGTCGACGGTGCTCGTTCGCGGGTCTTGCCGTGTTAAGATAGACAACTCGGCTTGGCTGCGGAGCAGTCGGAGACGGCGGAGACGGCGCAAGAATGCCCCTAATGTCATTTCGGATTGCGGGTTTTTGGCCAATGTTACGCCGCCAGCGGCAGCCTGTATGGCGCCATGGTTCAGTGCGTACCATGGTTAAGGCTACCGGCACTTGCCTAGTCTTGTTGTCGGTCCTAGGGTCTGGTTTTCAAGACAGATTTTTGCCGGCTGGGGGAACCATTCTGCAGCTGCCGGAGTGGCACGGCGAATATTTTCAGAAACGGCACGGTGGTCTCTACCTGCGCCTCGCAGCGAAGGGATTTCCAGCTTCGCCGCAAACGCAGTACCTGACGGGCTCTGTGTTGATCACCATCACCAATTTGCTCAGCAAGAAGGACTATAGTCTCACTTTCAACCTTGTTGACGTGGCCGGACAGCCGTCCCAAATTTGGCAGGCGGAGTCCGGAAAATATAAAATAAAACAAATAGTTATTGTAGATACGTTGGGCGTGAAAAGAACGTGGTGGGGTGCGAATGTTAAAACCCGCGCGGAATTTAGCGTCAAACGCCAGTGCCTAGCGAACTTGGGGATTTGGACCATAATGCCGCAAGCAAAAGCAGGGCTTTCTGCGAGCTTCACCTCGGCGCCAAATGTTTATCGGGAAACGGGGAGTCGGCAGGAGAGTTCGATCGCCGCCGTGGTGGACGGTTACACCGGCCTCATTCAGCAGATATTGGCCGGCAAAAGTCGGCTTCTTGGCGAGCAAAAGGACCAGGGTAGCAACGCCGAACTGCGCCAGACAATAACAAGTACTCGGCAGATTTCGATGTTTTACCAGCTGAACCTCTTTCGGCACAACGAGCATGCCGCGCAGATTGCCAATGTGCTTGCAGTGTCGGAAGGCATACTGCGGCAGTGCTTCATTGATAGGTTGGACGACGGTGAGCACCTTGGGGGCGACGTTGTCTTCACGTTCCTGCTTTCCAAGCAGTCCGGCACGATGATCAAGCTCAAACACACAGGCGGCAGCCTCACGGATCCGAAAGTCATTGAGTGCATGTACCTCGAATTGGCGCAAATCCAATTTCCGGTGGCTGATAACATGTTAGGTGAGCTGACTTATGATTTTGGGGTAAAGTAAAGACAGGTTGATCATGTACAGAGCGAAGACGGAGTTGCGGGCGGTCGGGTTTGATCCGGTCGGGCCTGCCAGGCTGTAAAAACGATTTTGCGGCTATCAATTGGTTTTGATGGGAGGACGTTGCGTGACAAACGGTGGCAGTGGACACGATGGTCAAGGCAACAAACCAGGCATTTCCGGGGCCGCTCCAGGCAACTACACCGGATTTCCAGCTAGTCAAATTCCTAGCCAGATTTCCCCCGGCGCACCTAGCAAAGCAAAACGCCGAGTCCGCAATTTTATGCTGCAGCCACTCTTGCAGGTGAAGCTTGGACTCTACGCAATTATTTTGTCGCTCTTTTTTGCCGTCGCGCTGGCAGCGATTCTCTATTACAACTTCGCGGGCTTGGTGAATTCGGTCGTGTTGCTGACCGATGCGGAAGAAGAGGTCAGGGACTTGTTTGTCGACTATTGGCGCGGCACGCAGCTGTGGATTTATCTGGTCTTCTTTGTTTACTTAGGTGCGACCGTGCTGGTGTCAGTACTGTACACCCATAGACTGGTCGGTCCGACCATTGCCTTTCGCCGCCACATTCGTTCAATCTCTGAGGGCAAATATTTTGTACGTACCTTTCTCCGCAAAGGCGACGCGTTTTTGGAAGTCGCCGATGAGCTCAATCGACTTTCCGAAGTCATGGAACGAACCCGCGGTGCGCCGCATCTCGGGAATTCGCCAAACGGCCTAAAATAAGCATGCCTAAGACCGTCATCAAATCAACGTTAGGTCCCCCGGGGTCCATGGGGTCCATGGGGTCCATGGGGTCCATGGGCTCCGCGGCGTCAATTCAGGGCGACTGGTTCATTGCTGCGATTGCCGCCAATGGCACCGTTGCGGATAGTCTAAATGCCGTCTTGGCGGAGCTTGACGGCCGCGCCAGGCTGGTGGCGGCGCTGAAAGCGAACCTCGATCCGAACGAAATTTCCCCACCTTATGACCTGAGTTGCGGCAAAGGTGGCAGCTCCGAGACCAACGCAACCGCCGGCATTCAAGAGGGTCTCGATGCTGTGACGGAGCTCGGCGGCAAAATCCGGGCGTTGGAAAATACTTTGCGCTTTCGCTTAGGCATTCTGCAACCCGAAAGGCCGGCCGGATGGTTTCGCGCGCCTGCCGCGACGAGCACCGGCCCTTTTGCCTCGACTTTGATCGATGAGCCGGTTTTTGCCCGCTACGAAGCCAGCGAAGTTGCGACGGTGCGCCGCGGACTGCTTTTGGCTTGGCAATCGGCAAATTTAACGGACCTGCCCTTTGCTCCCGTGGAAGCGCCATGCCTGTGGCGAACGCTACTTTTGTACCGCACGCGGCTTGAAGCGATTTGCCAACTGCCGGCGCCCTTCCTTGCTCTGCGGTTGGACAAGTTGCCCGATGGGTTGCCTAGCGAGCTTGAGAGTCGGGCTTTGCGCGCCTTTTTATTCAACGTGCGAACGGAAATCCTTAGCGCCTTGAGCCGGCTTGAGGCTTGCTTTCAAACTCTTTTGGCAGCCAGTGAAAAGCTTTGGGCGGCACAGATTAAAACGGCCAAGTCTGGCGCGAATTTCAGCTCGCGCGGTGAGCCGCCAACCAACACTGGTAATTCCGCTGATCGTGGCAATGCATCTGGTGACGGTAGCGTCGACGGGTCTGAGCGCGATCGTCGGCGTCAGCAGACTAGTGACGATCTCCGCGAGGAATTCCGCCAAAGGCGGTTTACCGCCAGAGCCCGTCGACTCCTCACCCCGGCGGATATGCAGGCGCTCAGGTTTATGGGTTTCGCCGATCTGCCCAGCGAAAGCCTGCTGCGCGAGAGGTATATCGCAATGGCGAAAAAGCTGCATCCGGACACTGAAGGCGGCAGTGATCAAGCATTTAAGACGCTCGCTGGCGCCTATGCACAGCTGACTCGGCGGCTAAGTACGACGGCGGAGTCAGTGGGCTAATTGGCGAACTTTGCGTCTCAAATGACGGCAAGCAATTCAACAAAGAATTAAAGAAGGATAGAACGGCCGGGCATCGGTCGGCCGGCCGGCAGTTCTATCCTTCTCTTATTCTTTGTTGAATGCTCGACGCGGCGCCGCGAGACGCCTATGTCGTTTCCTGCATTTGGGTGACGCCAGCCATGAAAACTACTATGAAAGAAAAATCTAACCGCCTAATTTTCTTACATGCTCCCGGTTGCCACTGGCATGGAGACTTTGCGGTAGAAAACTCGGCAATTTTTGCCCATTTAGCCTTGGGCCTCTTTTTCCGATTAGAGAGTGTCACTTTGTTTTGAACAGGGAGGTTCGGGATGCTTAGACTATTGCGGTTAGCGTTGACACTCTTGGCGGTTGGTTCGACTTTGCTCGCGCTTGGGTGTCGCACAACAAAGGGTAGCGACTACAACTACTACGGATCACGTGATCAGGGCGTAATAGATAGCGGCTCATACCGTGATCCTGGGCCAGAACAGCGGGCGAAGAATGCCTATAGTACTTTTCAAATGTAGCAAAGGGAGTTAGTCGGCGCCGGCTTTTTTGAAGCATTCATGATGCCAAAGGCTGACTTTATCCGTCTTGGCTAATTCGCCGGGGAAAACGGTCTTTGTGCGCATAAGGACAATTTCAAACTGAATGAGCTGTTCTGACACGTCGCGCCAGCTGTTCCAGGTGCGGCACAGCCATTTGCCGAAGTAGAGTCGGTACTCCCGATTCTCGTCCTCTTGAATGTTCATCAGATATTTTCGCCACCTTGCATTCGGGAACAGTGCCGAAACAAGCTCAGGTCGATCGTAGCTGACGGTGCCTCTTTTGCCGGTCATTAAGTCGACTTTGGTGCCGTCCCTGAGTTCGCCAGGAATTACCAACCAGCCGCTTGCGCGCACTGGAAACGGTGCAAACATGTTCCATTTCTGGTCTAGGCGCAGAGCCATGCCGAAGGCCTCAAATTGGGCTGGAATGCTGATGTTGACGTTCGGCAGGGTTTTGAGATTCCAGACGCCAATGAAGGCAATGAGCAGAAGACTGACGCCGCTCGCTGCCAGGGGCAGCTGCGGACCGGTCAATTTGCGTTCCGGCAATAGTCTACTGCTGAGCTTGCCGAGACTCTGGCGGCGAGAGGCAATCAAACGATAAATGTTATCACCAACCCTAGTTAGCGACCTTAAAGGCAGACTTCGACAAAGGGCGCCGATGAGTGGCGAGTACTCGAGTACGACAACCAAAGCCTGCCAGCGCAGAAATTTGTGGCCTAGAGAGTCGACGACAACCCAAGACTGTTCACTTGCCAGTAAGCTAGCAATTTCCTGATCGCTATCAGCAGCAGCAGCAATTCTGGTGCCGTCAATTAGCAGAAACTCGCGCAAAAGGAGCACACATTTGCGGCAAAATCCGCAACCGCCATCAAAGTAGATCACTAACCTGCGGCGCGTTGGAGTTGCCGTCTTTACCGCTAGCCAATCAAAGACAGGGCCGGGAATCAGGGGCACCAGGGCGACGATATCGACCCACGGGAAAATTCCCAGACGCATCACCAAGTCAAAGCCGATATGCATCAGTGCCAGCGAGCCAACCACGAAGATCCGGACGCCGGTCAGACAAAAGGGCAGAAGAATGAGGATAGGTGTCACACATTCAAGAAAGTAAACGGCATAGGTACTCAGCCTGAGCAGACCCCACCATTGGTGCAGCCACACGCCAAAGCTAGTCGTGAACTCGGCCAAGCTTAGCGCGTAGTAGCTCGCTGTGCCATCCGACCACCATTCTTTACCGGTCTTGAGAAAAACAGTGCATAGATACACCAAAACTAGTTGCAATGTCAGTGCAACCGTGGCGCCGCTGAAATGTTCGTTTGACTCACGGTTGAGTTCGGGCTTGGCGAGCGCGGAATCGACGGCCATCCGCAAGCCAATGGGCAGGAACATTGCCCAAAAAAACAACATGCGAAAGAGAACATCGCCGCCATTGAGCAACATTGGGTTACGGTTTTGCACGGAGACCAAGAGCGCCCAACCAACCACAGTTGCCAAACGAGTGCGGTACCCCAACAGGACACCGAGCCCGGCGGCAAGACTCAAAGCAAAAAGTACGACCTGCCAACCAAGTCTGCCATTTGCAAGGTGCAAGGAAATGCTTTGGGGGTTGGCGAAGTATTGCAAAAATGGCGCGCTTGGCAACACGCCAAAATCCGTATAATGCGCGCTAAGGTCAGTGGCTCGTGTTAGCGTGTCGACGCAAAGCAGTCCACCGAGGCCGATACGGAAGATCGCCAGTACGCGCAAATCGAAGGTAAAAACTGCTCGAAGTCGCGCCACGAACTGCATCAGAAGCGAGTTCTAAGCCCAGTGGCAAACGCACCAAAAGTATTGGTGGTTGGCACTGGACCGAGGACCGCGGCAATTTCCAAGAATAGCGATAAGCGCAAAGCTTCAATATCGCCTTGTAAGCCAACCGGTAGATGCAGGCCGTAAGCCTCTCCATTCTGATCGCGGCTGCTAGTGCCAATGAGTCCAATGCCCGCATAGGTCGCAATGGTAAAATCGCCACCGTGTCCGAAGCCAGGAATGTAGAGGCGTTGATAATCTGCGCTGATTGCGGCCGAGCCGTCACCGAAATGGCCAGTGAAATGGTAGGCCGTCACTGGCGATACCATGTACTGGACGCTTAACCCTGGTTGGGTGCCGGCCTCCGCGCCAATGCCGACGCTGGAATCACCTTTGGCGGGCGAGCCGTTCACCGTCAGCCAAAGCACTATGGCTGGTAAAAGTCTTTTTACCATAATCGTTTATCTGCTGGTTCTAAATTGGGGTTATGCTACTTAGTCTTTGGCAAGCGATGTGACACGTGGCTCTGAGGTCGATTTTATCATGCTTAACGACGAGTGGCGACCGGCAGCGACGGGCAGGGACCGGTTGCAATAGACACTGACTGCAGCATTTGCGCCAAGGTAGTGGAGAGGCATTTTGGCAAGTGGCGAAGACGGTGCTAAATTTGTACCGTATCAAGACCTAATACTACAGCACGCCAAATCGCTGGTGCATAGCCAGCCGCTACGTGAAGCCAAGGAAATCACTCTCACCAACCGTCTTTGCGGCGACTCTGTCACAGTTTTTCTTAGACTTGACGCGAGCGGTGCCGTTGAGATTGCCGTGGTCGCAAGTGGCTGCGCGCTTTGCCGCGCCAGTGGGTCCATCATGGCTCAAACTTGTACCGGCCTTTCTGTCGGCAAAGTGCTGCCGCTTGTCGCAAGATTTCAAAAAAAATTCGCTACGGGAGTGGGTGAGCTGCCGGCAAGTGAGAGCTTGGCCGCACTGACGGCGCTGCGAAGCTTTGCGACGCGGAGTCGATGTGTACTATTGCCTTGGGAAGCTTTGTTGACGCTGATTGCGCCAGCGCCCTAGGCTAGGCACACGCACTTTATGGCAGGACTGGCGTAAGTTCGGCAATTGCCAAAGGACGGTGCCATCGGTACTGGGTGTCATGGGTGTCAATGGGGGAATTTTCCAGTATTCTAGAAGGTAGCTACTTATTCCCGCAAGGTCTTCCGCATTCAACGTCCCTTCTCCTTATCTTTTGTGATCTTCAGTGATCCATTTTTTCAATTTGTAATCAGGTCTCCCCCTCTAAATCTCCCCCCAACTTTAACTACGTTTACTAACCCATTGCGTGTCTCGGAGGCGCTGCCATGTATTTAGGTCCGCGAAAGTGGCTACATGTCTTGAGCCTGCTGCTGCTGCCATTGTTTGCATCTGTCTTATCCGGCTGCCACAACAAACCGACCACTCTGCGAGCGGATGCACCGTCAAACGCAGTTGCAGCTGGTGCATGTAACGAAGGCGGTGCCTCCTACGATATTGCCAGTGGTCAATGTGTTTGCGATAGCAAGGGAGTTTGGAATGGTAGTCACTGCGAAGATGCGAAGAGCGCGCCACCAAAGGCGGAACCCAAAGACGAAAAGATCAACTCAGATGGGACGCACGAGTCGGCTGGAATCGACCTAAGTGAAAAATCGGAACCCTCAGAAAAGTCTGAGACACCCGATGCAACAACAAAGGATGCAGCTTCGGCAGCAGCAACGGCTCTCGCAAAATCTTCAAACAGTGATCGGAAAGCGCTTGCCAAACGCTGTCACCGTGCTCGGGGAAAATGGTTGGCGAAGGAGAATTTCTGCGACTGCCCGTACGGCAAGGTGCTCATTGGTGGTATTTGTCATAAATTGCCCGGTCACGTTACAGACGACGTGTGTCTGCGCGCCTTGCACAAAGGACGTTGGCAACACGGCCGGTGCGAATGCTCTGACGACTTAGTCTTTGCACCCGGTCGGGGTGGCTGCGTCGCTCCGCTGGTAGCCCAGAGTGGTAAGGTCGCACGGTTAACCTGCGAGAGTACGCTTAACAATGGTCATTGGGACCGAATGGGCGGGACCTGTACTTGTCCTGCGGGTAAAATTTGGATCAACGAACTCTGTCAGATTAAGCAGCAGTTCAACTCTCGCGAGATTTGCGAAAGCAGCTATAACAAAGGTCATTGGGACTTTTCCACGAAGCTTTGCCAATGCCCGAGCGATAAATTGTGGATCAATCAAGCGTGTTCGCTGAAAAAATCCGTGACTATGGCCATCGCCTGCGCGAGCGAGCACGGAGGTGGGACTTGGAATGCAGAGTCGCAGCGTTGTATTTGTCCAAGGCTGGGGCATTGGGACCCGGTGTCGCTGGCTTGCCACGAGTAAACGACCGCGGCACTTGTTATTCGAGCGAAGCGTGGGGGGGGGCGCTGGGGATGACACCTTTGCGAACAATTAGATGCCAGCTTGTCCAAGCAAGTCCAACAAATTTTGCACAAGTGGGTTCGCGAGCAAAGCAAAGCCGCCACCGGCTGAGCTATGCTGGTGTCTTTGAGCAACGAGGTCGCCTAAGACCTTGAACAAATCTGAGTGAGTCACAACGCCGATAGTTTCACCGTCGCGTAGGACTGGCAGCGCAGTCATTCCGCTATCTCGAAACGCTGCCAAAGCCTCTTGCAGGTCACTCTGCTCATTGAGGAAGTGGGTTGGGCGAACCATTACTTCCGCAATTGGCTTGGCAAAAAAGGCCGCGGCTGTCGGTGCATCGGTCTCGAGGCTCGCTGCCGCGGCATCGACGATCTCTCGATCGGAAAGCATACCGACAACGTCACCATTTTGGCGCACGATGAGGTGCCGAACGCTGTGTTCACGCATTTGTTTCAAGCCAGCAGCAAGTGGTGCCTCCGGTTGAATTTCGTTCGGCACGGAGCCCTTAATGTGACGAGGCGATACTTGCGGCATAAATTGTTCCAATATCTTGCAGGTAACCGGTCAAAGTTGGGGCAGTTTCTCGCCAAACAAAGTCGGGCCTATCGTATTCGCTCCATTCGCCGCCGATGATCTCGCCGCTGGCATTGAGCTCGAGAGTGTATTGGTAGTCGTTGGTACTTATTTCCTGCGGGAAGTTGGCGGCGGGAATGGCATTCCAATTCGGACTAGACTCGTCAACGTAATACATGGTGGTTTTTACCTGCACAATGCGGGTAGTTCCTGGTGCGGCGCTCGCATAAATGGTCGGCACGTCGCCAAGAATTTGTGACTTGTAGGCAAACACTGGCTGATTCCAGACTTGCTGGTCACGGGCGATATCGGCAACAAAGGGCGCGTTGTCAAGTCCAAGCTCATTGGCAAGGATAACGTGGAAAGCGCCAGCATTGACGTCTCGGCAGGCGGCGCTATTCGCGGCATCAGGATCACCGGAAATGTCGGAATTGCAGCGCTGCCCGACCATCTGGACGTCGGTGGGGCCGCGATTCCATTGTTGAGCGTAGGTCAGCAGAGCTTTGACATCTGACGATCCGAATTCGATGGCAATGCCACTAGGTCCCTTAAGGGTGACAGGTTTTGGTTCGGCAAAGTTGATTGCCGCGGGTGCCCAGCCGTGACAAAGACCATACCAGGATGGATCAGATGCGTGTGTCCGCTGGCGCTCTGACGTGACCAAAGGGTAATCGAAGTTGCCTTCATAGATATCGTATTTCTCGGCGGGTGAAAGTTGCGCTAAGTCGGGCCCCGTTAGCGCCGTGGCGGCTGATTGCGCTATCAGAGCATAACTAAACCCATCACTTGGAGCCCCGTACCAACGTTGGGCAATGCCACCTAGGAAATTTGGCCAATAGGTGTCCGACCAGGGTGTTGTGGTCGCTGTGCCTTGCGTTGGAAGACCGATGAAATTGAAGTTGTAGCGCCCATTCAGACGCAAGGGGTTGTTGTAATCGTCCCAAGCTTCCTGCAGTTTTGCTGGCGTGCCACCCGGTTGGTTGCGTCCGCAGGACCATAACATGGACGCTAATGCAACAAGGGTGGAGGTCAAGAGTATAGGTGTGGAAAACGCGGAGCGCTGCCCAGACCCCAGATTGGATTCCATTGCTTCTCCAAAAAGTTGAAATTCGACAGGCAAATGTCGAAGGTTGAATGTCGTCACCAACTGCAGCGCCGTAGCAAGTTCCGTGCTAGGTGGTTGTGGGCGATTGCTTGCATGTGGCACCCGGCGGCATCGGGCTTGTGAGTTGTCTAGGTGACGCGCTGTGTCGCAAATGCTACATAGCTGCAGTGCCGGCGGCTATGTTCAAGCTATTTGATGGGGGACGCACCGTGATTCAAGACTGGACACCCGAAGAGCTGCAAGCGAATTTAGATGCAGGCCGCCCCGTCTTCTTGAAATTGTGGAAGAAGGGTTGTGGCGCGTGCAAACTGTCGATTCCAGCTATTGAACGCCTTGTTGCCACCGACACCCACGGCCTAGCGTTTGGACAAATTTCCGTCGACAGTCATCCGGAAATGTTGGAAATCGCCGACACGGAAGTACTGCCGGCCTTTTTCCTCTTTCGGGACAAAACCATGCTAGGCCAATTGACGGGATTCAAGGGACTCAAGAGTCTCCAGGATTTTGTCGCCCAAGGTCTAAGTAGGCCGTAACGTCACTTTGCTATTGCTGCGCACCGTCGCTTGGGGGTGCGGCACTGTCGGTAGCGGGAGCTGTGTCGCGATTCTTTGCTGCCTTTGAGTGATGCCGTGGGTGTTTACGGGCGGTTTTCCACGCGGCATCCGCTTCTTCCTTGGAAACATTGCGGGTTGGCGCTTCGCTCAAATATTTGGCCCTGAGCCACTGTCCATTCTTGATTTTTGCCCATTTGCCGCGAATTTCCACTTTGACGGTGGCGCCGCCAAGCAAGCGGCGCACGATCGGCGCCTTGCTGTTGGGTTTGGACCGCACATTGAGCATGACGGCGTCGACATAGCGGGTGGCGCCGACGGTACCATTGCCTGCGTGCTTGGCAGATCTCTTGCCGGAATTGCGAATTTTTCCTGGTTCAGCTGCGGCTTTGCTGCCGCCTGCCTGATTGCCATCACTTGCTGGGCCCACGTCCGGAATAGTCGGTGACTGCGAAGATCCCGGTGCTGGTTGGTAATTGGGTTGGTTATCGTTAAAGGCTCCCTGCAGTTGTTCACTGTCCGCGTCACCCCGGACTGTCGGCTCTCCAGCAGTGGCAGCGGGAGTATCAGGGCCAGAATCCGTGGCCGCCGTGCCTTCGCTAGGGTTCTTGTTATCTGGGAAAGGTTGGTCAGCCAACGCACCAATCTGTTGGTCGCCTTTAGACTCATCCGACTTAGTGCCGTCTTGAGGTCCTTCGAGGGCGTCGCCTTTGGCAAGGTCAGGGTCTTCTGGGTAAGGTGTAGCCTCGGCACTTGGCGCCACCGGCTCCTGTGGTTTGTCGGATTCGTCACCGCTACAGCAGGGTAGGGCTAGTGCAAAAATGATGGCCCCAATGCAGTCAGTATGGAACCTCCGATTCCTCTGACCAAACAGTTGCAACATTCTTGAAGCCCCCCAATAAACAGATGCGTCAACTGAACTCTAGTGCTGCGTGGCCAACTTTGCCTCGAGGCCCTTCGCAAGCGCATCGAGAAAGTCTTCAGTGTACAGGTAGGATCCTGGTGGCGGTTTGTTGCCGTGAATCGTCACGGCAAGGTCCTTCGTCATCTTGCCTGCCTCGACCGTTTCGACGCAGACTTTTTCTAAGGCGTGGGCGAACTTGATGACATCGGCAGTTTCATCCAACTTGCCGCGGTGGGCGAGACCCTGCGTCCAGGCATAGATGCTGGCAATGGGATTAGTGCTGGTGCGCCGCCCTTCTTGGTGTTCACGGTAGTGCCTGGTAACGGTTCCGTGCGCGGCCTCTGTCTCAATCGTGCGACCATTCGGGCACATAAGCACTGACGTCATCAGCCCAAGGGAGCCGAAGCCTTGTGCGACAGTGTCAGACTGCACGTCACCGTCGTAGTTCTTGCAAGCCCATACAACACCGCCGTCCCACTTGAGCACTGAAGCGACCATATCGTCGATTAAGCGGTGTTCGTAGGTGAGGCCAGCTGCGGCAAACTTTGCTTTGTATTCCTTGTCGAAAAGTTCCTGAAAAATATCTTTGAAGCGGCCATCGTAGGTCTTGAGGATGGTGTTCTTGGTTGAAAGGTAGACCGGGTATTTGATCATCAATCCATATTCGAAACATGATTTGGCAAATCCGGCGATTGACTCATCGGTGTTAAACATGCCCATGCCAATACCGGCGCCGGTAAATTCATTGATCTCCCAAGTCGATGCTGCCCCGCCGCCCTTGGGCTCGAAGATCATCTTCAAGGTACCGGCCCCAGGGATTCTAACATCCGTCGCTTTGTACTGGTCCGCGTGCGCATGCCGACCAATGACGATAGGGCGGGTCCAATTTTTGACGAGGCGAGGTACATTGTTGCAAATAATTGGCGCCCGAAAGACCGTTCCACCAAGAATATTTCGAATGGTGCCGTTAGGACTTTTCCACATTTTTTTCAGCTTAAATTCCTTCACGCGTGCTTCGTCGGGAGTGATGGTGGCGCATTTAATGCCAACATCAAATTCCTGAATCGCCTTGGCGGCAAGGATGGTGACCTTATCCTCGGTCTTGTCACGGTTTTCCATGCCTAAATCAAAGTACTTTATGTCAACATCGACATACGGCAAGATCAGTTTATCCTTAATCATCTGCCAGATTATGCGTGTCATCTCATCGCCATCTAACTCGACAACTGGGCGCGCAACCTTGATCTTCTTCATGCAGGGCACTCCATAGGGAAAAACAAACAATCGATTGAGTTAGGTGTTTCCATCAGTCCAAAAATAATGCACCGATCGCGCCATCTTGGAAAAGTCACGCACTTGCTGTTGAATCTCGATCAGCGCCATGACTTCGGTACATCTACCAGGTTGTACATTACAGATCAGGGCGTGGCTGCTGTAAAGAATTTTGAATAGTCCCAGCCCGGCGCCGCCTTTTTTGCTGTCGATTAAATTGCTGCTGTCGCCACGGCGCAGGACTTTCTTGAGGTACTGAAACAGCTTTTCCCTGGTTAGTGCGCCGAAGGGGTCGGCGACCGCAATGCCGAAAATGCCGCCATCGCAGCCGTAAGCAAGATGAGAATACTCATTTGGCTGCAGCTCAATGGAAGCTGTACGTGGCAACTCCCCGTAGTGATGACGGCCACCGGCCACCGGCGCGTCGTAAATGGCGTTCATCAGCAATTCTTCGGTAATTCCGAACACCAACTTTGCCATGTACTGTCCGAGGCGGTTCTCTTCGGCAAATGACATGACGGTGGTATTGTAAATTTCACGGTCCGCAGACCCTTTCACCGTCAACTTGTGCACTTTGGTCGCTGGTGCCAAGTATTTTTCTATACCAAAAATATCATTGCGTAGCAGTTTCTGCACCGTAATGCGCAGCTCATTGATGGTCCAGGTGCCGGGCATGCGGTTGGCAATCACGTGATCAACCAGCGTGTCCTCGGCGGCACCCAGCAACTTGCTGTATTGCTCCATGGTGAATTCAGTCACTAGGACACTGCGAAGGTTGGGATGCAGCTTTTTCGCTTCAGCGAACAGCTCCGGTACGGGCGCATTCATCACAAGTATGTGGACCGCCTGCGTGGAGCGCAAGACGGCGCTCGCGGAGCCCGGATCGGTGACGCCAATGATTTGGCCGCCACTACCGGCAACTCTCAGTACGCTCGCCTCCGGTAAGGGCTTTCTGCCGGCGATGTCTACGTAAAGAATTACCTTGTTTGTCATGCTGCTCAGCCAGGCGTATTTGGCATTTTGGACATTATAGGGC
>Ga0207137_1095_pt1 | contig 21069 bp, 22 predicted proteins | sample Alteio_BWMinHeat_9_FD_153572 | JGI IMG/M metagenome (GOLD analysis project Ga0207137, IMG submission 153572) | Enriched cells from forest soil in Barre Woods Harvard Forest LTER site, Petersham, Massachusetts, United States -... | ecosystem: Environmental > Terrestrial > Soil > Temperate forest >...
TAACACCGGCGCTTTCACGATTCCGAGTCCGCCTCCGCAGGCGTTCGGGACGGAAGGGGTGGGGGTGATGCGTGGCCCTGGTTTTGTGAATTCCGACTTTTCGCTCGCGAAGAAGATCAACGTCGACGAGGATCACTACGTTCAGTTCCGAACGGAGATGTTCAATGCGTTCAATCACGCGAATTTCGGTCCTCCGGATATCCGTCGCGACGCGACCACGTTCGGAAGAATTCTGACGGCCTCCAGCGGCCGGATTATCCAGTTTGGGCTCAAGCTGTACTACTGATGCGAAGGGGTGGCGCTCCCATGAACACTGCTGAACAGAATGCGAGTGCGCTTGCGCTCTATCTCGGGAAGACCGGCGTGCTCCGGTGCGAGTACCTGTCGGTAGACGTGACGATCGCCGACGCCAAGCGCAGTTATGGCCGCACTCTCTTATTGGTGCGGCCGGTTGCCGGCGCCGGCGAGCAGTGGGTCGAGGAAAGCCGAGTCGGCAGGATCTCGGAGGAAGGAGGGTAGATGGGCCTTGTCTACATTTTTGCGGCTTCACCGATGGAGGCCGAACCCGTTCGAAAGATTGCGGTTCCGTTGGATTCCCAGTCGTCTGCCCATTACGGGGCAAATGATGTCGTACTCCTTTCCGGCGCTATTGGGCCAGGGAACGCCAAGAGCAAGGCGGAAGCCGCGTTGAGTGACGGGAAGCCGGACGCGATCCTTGTCATCGGATTGTGCGGAGGCCTAACGCCATCGTTACCGGAAGGAAGGATCGTCGTCTACACAGACTGTCTCTCAACGGAGGCCGCGAGCCCGACACTTCCATGCTCGCGGAGCCTCGCCGACTCGGTCGCCGCGGTTTTGGCGTCTTCTGGCTTTCTCTGCGATCGAGTTGTCGGAATCACGTCGCCACGGATTGCGACGACGCGGAATGAACGGCTTGATTTGGCAAAGTATGGAGCGAGCGCCGTGGATATGGAGAGCTACTCCATTCTGGAATCGGCCGCGGCCGCCGGAGTTCCCGCCGCGGTCCTTCGCGTCGTGGCCGACTCGATGGATCGAGTTTTACCGAATCTGAATCGCGCATTGAACGAAACCGGAGGCCTCGATGGCCGAAAAGCACTCAAGGTGGCTCTGGGGTCGCCTTTGCGCACTGCAAGACTCGTCGCGGCCAATAAGCGAGCCATGCAGCATCTCGGGAAGGCGCTGGAGATTGTCCTGAAGACTCCATTCCTCGCATAGGCGATGTCACTGTGCCAACATTTTCGTTGTCCAGGCCGAAAAGAGGCGGCGTGCATCCTCTGCAGCAGAGCGTGTCAGCATTGTATTGTTTTGGAGACGATTTGTGTCCACCTGGAAGCTCATTCTTGTCGTCCCTCTCGTTCTTCCGCTGCTCGTCCGCAGCGATTCCCGCGATTTCGGTCCCCTAACGTTACTGGCAGAAGCCGACCGTCTGGCTTTGCTCTATAACTGGCCCGGTGCCGCACCCCGTTATGCTGAGGCTGAATCCCTCTTTGCGCAGTCAGGGGATGGAAAGAACGCGCTTGCCGCCAGGCTAGGTTACATATGGTCAACGGCCGACACCGGCATCTCTCCCGCGATCAACCGGGAAGTCGCCACGTATCTTGAGAACCCTCTTGTCCAATCCGACTCCGCGCTGATGCTGCGCGCGCTTGTCGCGAAGGCAGTGCTTGATCGAAATACAAACGAAATTGCGGCCCGGAAACCTTGGGAGCAAATTCTGGAACTGGCGACAAGGCTCAGCGACGAACGGTGGGAAGGGCGCGCAAAGGCGGAGATCGGTCAGATCTTATACATGGAGGGCGATGTGCAGTCCGCCACCACGATGCTCCGAGAAGCGATCGTGTCCCAGTACCTCCGGTTGGATCTCGGTGCGGCGATCCATTACACGGCGATGGTCGGCAATGGATTCGTTGAAGCAGGCCGACCGGAAACAGGACTCCAATACTGCAACACCGCGTTGAAGGCCGCGTTTCTTGTGGGAGACCTTGGCTTTCCGTTTCTGGCCTATCAGGGAAAAGCCCGGGCGCTCATCGCACTGCACAGGAATGCCGAAGCGCAAGAGATATTGGACGAGGCAATGCGACGTGCCCGTACCGATGAGAACCATATGGCGTTATCGCAGTTGTTGGTCGTTTCGGGGTCGGGCGCGGTAGCGCAGGACCGAGGCAAAGCGATTCGATATCTGGTGGAGGCTACGAACGTCAGTCAAAGTAAAGGTTTCCACCACGTTTTTGTCTGGAGCAGTTTCGAGTTAGCGAGAACTTATCGGGATGCCGGCAATCTGGATGGCGCTGAGTTGCTGGCGTCGCGAACCGTTGCGGCGATGCGTGATCTCGAAGACAGGTATCACTTGCCTGAGCATCTGGCTTTGTTCGCGGACTTGGAAGCCAGAAAGGGTCAGTTCGAGCGCGCTGATGAACTCTATAGCGAGGCAGCGGATGTGATCGATGGCCTGCTAGTGAATGTGAACCAGCGACAGCTCAAAGGTTCTCTCATTGAGACTCTCAGCCAAGCATATCTGGGCCATTTCGAACTGGCGGCGACGAAGTTCTTCAGTCCGGACAAGGCGTACCAGGTCATCGAGCAGGCGCGTGGCCGATCTCTCGCCGATACTCTCCGTGGAGAATCGGAAAGTCTGGCCGCGGGAAATGAAACGAGTCTCGACGCCCAAAGAGAAATCAACCGTATTCAACTGGCGTTGTTGCGCGAGACGAATCGAGATGGACGACAGTCATTGCTTGACGAACTGTTCCGCGTGGAGCAGTTCCTTTCGCCAGCGCGTCGAAACATCGCCCTTCTGAACTCTGCTACGGATCGGCTAAAGCCTGTCGCTCTCAAAACGCTGCAAGGTTCCCTCGGGCCAAACGAGATGTTGATCGAGTACGTCCTTGGCGAAACGCAGTCCTACTGTTTACGAATCACCCACACCGCTGCCTCCATTGTCGTTCTTCCAAGTGGCCGGAAGCGTATCGAAGAAATGGTTGATAACTACCTTGCAGAGGTAAGGTCCCGGCAGCCGGAGAGCAAGTCGGCCGGCGACCTTTTCTCAGTGCTCTTGGATCCAGTCGTCGGACAGCAACCCCAGACAAAACTCATCGTTGTCCCCGATGGCAAGCTCAACCTCTTACCGTTCGATGCGCTGCGAGATTCGAAAGGGAGGTACTTTATCGAGTCGCATGTCGTCACATACGCGCCATCGGCCACGGTGCTCTATCTTCTCAGAGAACCCCGTTCTTTGAAGCGCGCTACTCGAGATTTTCTCGACGTCGGAGGTGTTGTGTACTCCAGTCCCACTGTGTCAACAGGTGGTGGGGATGGCAGCATGGCGCCGAAGGCGAGCATCGTCGCCGATTTCTTTGGCCTGGACGCCGTTGCATTTCCCGATCTCCCCGGAAGCACACAGGAAGTGGTCGGCGCCGCCGCGATCATTAAAGGCTCGAACCAATTGCTCCTCGACCGAAACGCGACCGAAGCTGCCTTCAAAGCGTTACCCCTCGCCGATTTTCGGATCATCCACCTCGCCGTGCACGGAGTGGCGAACGCCGAATTTCCCGACAGGGCAGCCCTGGTTCTGGGAAGTTCACTCGCCTCTGGAGAAGACGGTCTTCTGCAGGTTCGAGAGATCCGCGATCTGCCCCTCCGCACCGAATTGGTAACGCTCTCCGCATGCGATACCGGCAGCGGAAAACTGCTCGGCCAGGAAGGAATTGCCAGCCTCGAACGTGCCTTCCTTTTGGCCGGCGCAAAGTCGGTGATCGCGAGTCTTTGGCCCGCCGACGACACGTTCACGATCGCTTTGATGAAACGCCTCTACCAGCATCTCATCAACGGATCTGACAAAGGCGCGGCGCTTCGTGAAGCGAAGTTGGATCTTCTCAGGGAATTCGGCGACCAAGCCCTTCCGATCTATTGGGCCGGCTTCACGCTTGTCGGTGACGGCTCAACACCAATCTTCAAGTAAGCATTCCCTAACGCACCTTTCGTTTCCGAAAAGCCCACTTTCAATTTGACCGAGAGGCCGCGCACCGTTGTGGCGCACTCGCGTCGCTCATTGATTAACAACAAATCAAAAAGGAGAGTATTCGCATGGTTTCAGATAACGTATCTCATGACCAGCCTGCCGACCAGCCCTCGGCGACTTTTATTCCGGTTCAGGTCGATCACGTCGATCAGTTGGTTTTGGTCGCGAGAGATCTGGATGGATTTCTTCTGATTCTCGACGCAGCAGCCACCGGCGACCCAACGCTCGCTGCTGTGGAACGTATTTTGACCCCGATTAATGGACAGCTTCAGGAATTCAAGAACTGGTTCCATAACGCCTGGCACGTGGCGACTGCCGGAACCGGTGCCGAGCAATGAAGCCACGAGGGCGGATAGACGTTTACAATTCCGTCACGGTCTCGGAATGTTTTTCGAAGTGAAAGGTATCATTGGGTTTATAGCTCAGTACGCCTAGAGTAGCCAATCTTCGATTGCTTCGATTAGTTGCGATCGCTTCGAATAGATAGTAAAGTAGGAGTCAGATGAACGAAAAGGCGGAGGTGATCGAAGTGTCGCAAACAACCTTAGATCCGAGCCTTCCTTCCGAGGCCGAGGCAATTTTAGCAAAGGAGACCAGCCGCGTTCTAGCTGCACGGATGAGAGAGGACAAGCCTCTGCGGTTGCGCATTTTGGATGATCCTTCACCTGAAGGAACATTCAATCTGCCGGCTTCGGCTTTGCGGCTACTTGTGCGCATCCTTGAGGAGATGGCGCGTGGCAATGCTGTCACGCTCATTCCGGTTCATGCCGAGTTGACAACCCAGGAAGCTGCCGACATGCTCAATATTTCGAGGCCCTCGCTGATCCAGCTTCTCGATGAGGGCAAGATCGAGTTCCGACGCATCGGCACGCACCGCCGCGTCCGGTTTGAAGCTCTGATGGAGTACAAGCGCCAGACTGATGCTGATCGCCGAAAAGTGCTGGAGCAGCTTGCGGCTTACGACCAAGAACTCGGAATCTAAACATCCGTGGCCAGCTTTACTGCCCTGTATGACGCCAGTGTTCTGTACTCATCCGATCTCCGGAATCTTCTCATGCACTTGGCGCTGACAGGGCTATTCCGGGCGAAGTGGTCATTGGACATTCACGAGGAATGGATTTCAGCGCTTCTCCGGAACCGTCCCGACCTGATCCGTGAAAAGCTTGAGCGCACTCGGATGCTTATGGACCAACACGCGACTGACGCGCTTGTAACGGGCTATCAAGAGTTGATCCCAAGCCTGCAACTCCCCGACCCGAACGACCGGCATGTCTTGGCGGCGGCGATTTGCGCGAGTGCGGATGTGATCGTCACCTTTAACACGCGCGATTTTCCCCTTGATGTCACCGCAGCCTTCGGCGTTGAGGCGCAACATCCCGACGAGTTCGTGCTGCATTTGCTGGATCTGGCTCCGGGCGTAGTCGCAACGGCGGCTCAAGATCACCGGCTGAGCCTCAAGAATCCCGCAAAAACGGTTGAGGAGTACCTGAATACTCTAGAAGCCCAAGGATTGACCCAGACAGTCTCCGTACTTCGCGAGTACATGTTCTAAAGAAGATTTTCTCGCGGTAGTCTTTTTGCAGTTCCTGAAATTGAATGATGTCGAGAAGGTCGTCAGCGCTTTCCCTGAAAGGAACCCGATGGTTTGGCCTGCCCACGCGAATTTCCTTACGCAGGACAAAAGTTTATATATCGTAACCACAGCCCCATGAAGACGATGAAACAGTTCGATCTGAACATTGAAAAGGTCCTTGAGGACTGGGGAGTACACCACGCCCTGCGCGAGGTCATCGCGAACGCACTCGACGAGCAGGCTCTAACGAATACGAAGGATGTTGCAATCTTCAAAGACAAAGATGGCTGGCACATTTGCGACTATGGCCGTGGACTCAAGTACAACCACCTAACGCAAAACGAAGACAAGGAGAAACACGCCCATCCCGACAAAGTAATAGGCAAATTCGGAGTCGGACTGAAAGACGCTTTTGCGACATTCGATCGCAAGAACATCGGTGTGCGCATCACTTCCCAATACGGCCACATTACTCTCGGCAAAGCCACGAAGCACGGATTCGAAAACATCACAACACTGCACGCTCTCATCGATGAATCATCGGACCCAAAGTTCGTTGGAACGGAATTCACATTCAAGGGCGTAAAAGACAACGACATCAGGCTCGCAAAAGAGTTTTTCCTCAAGTTCTCAGACGAGCAGGTTCTTGAGGCCACCCAGTATGGTCAAGTTCTCGACAGAGGAAAGGCGAAGAAGGCCCGCATCTACATCGGTGGATTGCGCGTCGCGGAAGAGGACAACTTTCTGTTTTCTTACAACATCACCGCCGTGAATGCAGCCATCAGAAAAGCGTTGAACCGAGAGCGGACGAATGTTGGTCGGACAGCTTACACCGACCGCGTCAAAGCGATACTGCTCGGATGCGCCAGCAAGGAAGTCGCGCGGCTCCTCGTCGATGATCTCAAGAACTTCGAGGAGGGAACGACGCACGACGAGATGGGCTTGACCGATATACAGGTCCATGCGTGCAAGCTGCTCAATGCGTCAGGTGACGTGATTTTCCTGACGCCAGCGCAAATGTTTAGCGCCAAGGAAATGGTCGACCGCGCCAAGAAAGATGGATACACAGTCGTCGCAGTTCCCGAGAGCGTGCGGGAAAAGATAAAGGGCCTGAAAGACCTCAAAGGCATGCCGATGCGGGACCTCGAGGAATACACAAGGGAATGGAACACGAGTTTCGAATTCAACTTCATCACTGAAAAGGACATGACCAAGAAAGAGCGAGAGATTTTTCGCAAGACGGACGCAATCCTCAAGTTAATCGGTGGAAAGCCGCGGAATGTGAAGACGATCAAGGTTTCTGAAACAATGCGCCTTGAGTCCTTCGGTTATCACGAGGCTGCCGGCGTGTATGAGTCCATGAACCAGCGCATTGTCATCAAAAGAACGCAGCTCAGAAAGCTCCAAGAATATGCGGGAACTCTTCTTCATGAGGCAGCGCACGCCCTTAGCAACGCTGGCGATGTCTCCCCGGAATTCGAAGCCGAACTCACGGAGCTTCTCGGCATGATAGCGAGCAAAGTTTTGTGAGCCGCATATTGCAAGGAATGCACATCTGTTATGTCCTAATAAGAAACATGGAATTGCCCCCGGTCCCGTTCCTGGCCGGATCGCCTGAAGTTCGCTTCACCAATTTTCGGATTTGGCAGATCCGCCAGTTTCAAACTGATCTCGACCAGGCCCGTGGCATCTTTCCCAACGCAACCTTTGGGGATTGTCTCTATGAACGGCAGTATTCCGATTTCCAACCGCCGGCAGTTGGGTTTGGCACAATTCCAGAGGACGTCGAAGACACCTTGCTCCTGCTTCGTCTCTATAAGCCGGGCGACATTGCCTTCGTCGAAGTGAAGGTGCGCCGACCCGACAGCACATTCGGCACGCAGGAACGATACGGCGCTACTGGAGACATCACTTCAAGCCTGTTCTATGATTTTCGTCTGGACTCAGCAGCGCAGTGGGAAACTTTCGCAAACCAACTCAGGGGCTCAGACGGATGGAACTCAGACTGGTTCAACATCGCTCGCCACTTCTTCCTGTACGGAGGCACAAAGGGATTCAGCGTCGAATGGAATGAAGTCGACCGCATCATGTACTACATGATCGCTTTGGAAGCTGCTCTTGTCCCGGAAAAGCGGTTTGTCGGAAGCTGTCTCAGGAAACGCGCGCTAAAGTTGATTGCCGGAGACGATTCGACGCTTCGGCTACTGCGCGATCTTTACGACATAAGATCTACCCTTGCTCATGGAAGTCAATTGGGCGCACGGCAGAAAGGATCCCTCACAGCCAACCGCATCGAGATTGAGTCTGTCACCCGACGAGTCTTAGCCGCAGCGGTGCGCACGATTCCAGCAGAAAAGGCAGCGCGAAAGAATTACCTCACAAGCATTTATGCGCCAACTGACGATGATTTTGCCTTGGAGACAGAAAAATCCTTTGACAGCATTGCCGGCGCGCAGAACAAAGAGACACTTCTCGTCTCGTTATTGAAGAAAGAGTCTTATTCCTTTTGGAACCTTCTCAAGATTGGAGCCGCAGTGATTCGACGATGACTTCCAAACCAAGGCACACTTTCGACATCCGATATAACGCTGCGCCATGAGTCCAACAGTTCGGGGCCATCTTGTTCCGGAAGTGCAAAGCGTCGGCAGCGCGAAGCGACGACTTGATGCGCTGTTGTGGATGGACGATTTGACCTTCTTAGAGCTTAACGCTCTCGACGAGCTGGAATTACTGCGCGACTATTTGTCCGAGTTCGATCCCGCCGTGTGCTTCATCAAACTACACATTCCTGAATCACACACTCTCGCAAAGCGTGCCTTGGAAGACATGGATATCGCCTTTGACGAAGTTACGATAAGACGATCAACATTTCCGACGATGAAGTGCGCGCAAGGCACAATTTCACAGGACGTCAAATTAAGAACTATCTGGAAAAGGGCTTTTTCAACAAACTTCGGGCCGACATCGAAAAGGCCAAAGCCCAATTGCATGCGTACGACGCAACCGACCAGGCACGCTTCACTGTTTATATGAATCCCTGCTTCGATGACTTTTTAGGGGAAAACAAAGAAGAGTATTTCCGGCAGGTCGATGAATATTTCTCAGTTAATCCCGTTGCAGGAATCGATGTGGTTGTCCATAACGACCGCACGCCTTTCCACAAAGACATTACGTTGGCAACGGCAACCGTGGTCAATGAGCACTGATTCCGAAAGTCACAACTTGAGTCCAATAAGTCGAAACCAATCAGCAGGCCTTTCGATGCTCGCATCTGGTCAATAACGTATGGCATCCTACGAATCATGCAGAAGAATCAAAAAGAAGAAATGAGCGACGAGCAAGTTCGCTCCAGTATTGTGCAATCAATGGCGGAAGCAGAATTTCCTCCGGCCGTTATCTACGCTTTTCACAAAACCGGTATTTACATCTGCGATGAGAATGAGGCTCGCCTATCGGATGAGCAGAAGACGGCGTGGAACGCAGCGATTAATGATTACCGTCGCAGCATCCGGGGTTATGTCCAATAGACCCTCCTCGAAAAACTTGGGAACAATTTGGGAACACAGAGGGGGGCGCCGAAAACCGTGCAAAACGAGGGCGCTACCGTGCAGGAAAAACAAGGACGAATCAATAAGATTGATGACCTCGGGAGAATTGGGAAGCGGGACGTCGAATTGAAAACACTTGCGGCGAAAAGTTGTGACCAAAAGTGTGACCAACTGCTGCCCAAACATGCCCAATTGTGACCAAAACATGGTCACAATTTCTTGCTAAGTTATTGATATCACGTAGGCGTAAGGGGGTTCAAGTCCCCCCTCCGGCACTGTATTATCAATGATTTACAGTGGCGTTGTGACCAAAAAGACAACCAATTGATGGTGCTATCACGTTGAACACGAGAATGTTAGCAGGATTGATGGCATTTCTAGATTCGGTTATTTTTGTCAGCAAGAACTGTGCTACCAGCTCTCAAAATTGCGTGAATCGGCACAATCGCTGACTCCGGATGGTAGACAACGTTCAGAATTCATTGAGAGTTCATCGACGAACTCGTAGGGGGGCCGAAACCCCCTTCTCCGCTTATTGTGTAAGTAATTGATATTAGAAGGTTAATGCGCATGCGTTCTTGACGCTGATTGTTAAGTGCTCGTTGCGGAACCCTTTCTCGTTGTTTCCCAACGTAAGTCGGGTCCTGCTCGTTTCGATTGAATGCCAGCTTGGGAAAATGGACGACGATTGAATCTAAAGAACAATGGCGTCTATGGCATGCGTTTCTGGCTCAAGAAATCGCTGCAGTTTTCTATTTCGAGACTCGGGCACCTCTTAATGGGATACAATGGGATACGCTGTTCCCCCGAAAAACCTTGCCACTGCGACGAGGCGCCCTTGGCTCAGCCTGTCCCTGGCGAATTCATGAAATTAAGCAGCAATCGGGGTTTGGTACAAGCCGCGACAGTGCTTCCGCCAGCGGTACGAAGCGAAATTTGCGGTTGATTCTGGTTCGGCGACAGGTTCTGGCAACCGCCCTTCCAATCCGGAGTACGCGATGGCCGTTGAAATAATTTCGGAAATCATTGAAGAGTTTCTCCTCCAGGTCCGCTATCGTCCAGAATAGCGTCCGGTCCAGGCACTCTCTTCTGATGGTTCCAATAAGTCGTTCCACGAACGGATGCGATAGGGGAACGAAGGTCACCGCCTTCATTTCGATCACCTCCAGCACTCGAAGGTTGGCCTGCCACTGGTGAAACCGATACAACGGATCGTTATCCGTGCTGAGATACTTCGGCAACGATTGCAGTCGAATCGCTTGCTGGAACATCCGACACAATGCTGGCCCATCGACAATTCCGCGGTGAATCCCAAAACCCACGATGCGTTCGCGCGTTACTTGCCGAAATAGGGGGGTCCAATCGACTGGTGGGTTTTACGGATACTGCGTGTATCCCTGGCGGTGGACAATCTTGTATTTCGCATCGCGAATCTTAATATCGATTTTCCGGTAGACAGGCTTTGTACCGGTTATTTCGTTGTTTGAATAGTAGCCCAGTATGTATTGGTTGCGCGCCTGGTCGACCAGTTTTGCAACCCCCAGGGCCACGGTATCCACTGTTCCGCCGTCAAAAACGGACCCGCCCGTATTCCGAGCGTAAGAAGTAAGAATGGCGGCGCGTTCGAGTATCTTCGTATTGGGGCTGACTGCATAGAATTGGATGTCGTATCGAAGCAGCCATTCGTTGGTTTCCGATACCGAGTGTTCATTGTCGCCGATGACCTGGCCATCTGAAACCAGAATCACTATCCTCCTGCGGTCCTTCGCTCGTTTTCCCAAATCCACGGCGGCCATGTAGACAGCATCGTGCAAGACCTTGCTGGGCAGCGAAGAACGGGGCGGTGTTGTCGGCACCGTTCCCGCCTGGCCAGGCGCGCCGTTCGTTCCGATGTTGGTCCGGTCGAGGATCCAACGCAGAGGAGACGGACCGATCGTCCTTCCAGTTTCGCTATCCTCGGTCTTGGTATCCGCGATCAGCCTTATGGCAACCAAACTGTTCTCGATGGTTTGCGCGTTATCGGTAAAATCCGAAAGCTTCGTCACCAGATGGTCATATCGATAGACTGCCACTTCGTCGGATGCCTGAAACTCATGGATCATTGTTGAAATCAAGGGCGTCAGCCGGTGAAGTTCGCTTCCGCTCATTGAGGTGTCGACGATGAGCGCCACCGATAACGGTTTAGGATCCGCGGAAAAACTCGCGATCATTTGCGGTTTTCCGTCTTCCTTAACGGTGAAGTCCTCTTGTGTCAGGCTGGTCACCAAACCGCCGTTCCCGTCTCTGGCGGACACTGGAACCAGCACTTCATCAACCCTGGTGTGTATCTGGAAATCCTGTGTAAAGCACAGGGTGGAACCAAGAAGCAGGGTAACGATGACGGCAAAAGTCTGCGCCCAAACTTTAGTTTTTCTCATCCCAACTTAATCCTGACACAAATCGACACGTTCTGTGCAGATTGACGGTCCTGCGCAAAAAGTGTCAAACTCACGGTGGTACGGATACGCAGTTGGCCATTGGGAGGGAGATACGTTTGTCGTCAACTCGAACAACTTTAATGACGCCACTTGGCTCGACCAATATGGCTCCCCGCACAGCGACCAGATGATTGTGGAAGAGCGGTACCACCGCTTGGACCACGACCATCTGGAGATGATCCTGAATATCACTGACCCCAAGACGTATGTCGGAACCTGGAAAGGCGATAAGAAGATCTTTCAATTGGTAGAAAAGCCAGCCCGCTCGGAGTTCAACGATCTCCCCGAGAACATCTGTGCATTTTCTGAAGTGAAGCTCCACGGCAAAGCTTCGCAACAGATACACCTGTAGCATTTTAGATTAAGGAGATGTCACATGACGCGTAAGCTTGTAGTTCCCTTCTTCGTAATGATGCTAGGCTTTCTGACGATTTGTGCCCCGATGTTCGCGCATCATGGAACGGCAGGGGTCTTTGACCATGGTCATCGCATCACAACGAGGGCGACAGTGACGGATTACATATGGGCCAATCCTCATGTCCAAATTCATTTCACCTTGAAGAATGATAAGGGCGAAGAGGAGACCTGGGGCGTGGAAACAGCAAGTCCGGGAAACATGCTCGCGAATGGCTGGACGAAGAAGACATTCAAGCCGGGAGACGAACTCCTGGTGAGCTTCGTTCCGGCCAAGGGCGACAGGACTTGGGGGACTTGTACTCAATTCGTGTTTGTTGCCGATGGCCGAAGGGTCGGCGGTAACGGCATGTGCGGCTTCGGACCGGACGCCTTCGACGCCAACGCGCTCCCGGTAAAGCCAGGCTACACGGCAGTTGAAGTTCAGATGCCGAAAGACACGAGGCCCGAGTCTGAGATAGACCGAGGCCAGGGAGCGAAGTAAGCCCAGTGTGGTTGTTTCACGCCGCATGAGTCCAGGAGGAGTCTGACATTTCGTTCGTCGGCATGATTCTGCACCATACCATCGGAAACGGCATGATCCGAGTCCATTGTCGATGGAAAGAAAAAGTCTGTGGGACGCAAGAACCGACTCCGTCCGGTTCGGGAATGGAGCTATGTCGAACAACTGGTAGTAACTAGGCAACGCCTTGCCGATGCGGCGGGCCGAATACGGGAGTGCCTCGCCGTTCGAAGAAGGCCGGGACCGTCGAGGATGACGATTGGGATCTCTTGACCAGGAGTTGCGCTAGCATCTTGTTGTCGAACGTCTGTACTGCAAAGACGTCAAGTTGGTGTTCGCCTTTTCCAGCCGTTACGTGCGCTGCAAAAAAATGTACTCCGGCTTTGTTCCGGACGATGCCCTTGAATCCCGGCGGACTCCATGCTGGAAACTCGGTGATCGGACTAGTCTCCGGAATGGATGAAACACGATTTCCGTTTCGGATGACTGCTCCTTCGACTGGAACCATTGATTCCGTGGCACCCCTACCGGAAGCGACGTCTTGAGCGAGTCGTTTTGTAGTTGTTTGGACTTGCTCCAAGCGGTGACTCAATTCCGAATGCAACATGTAATTCGCGATTTGGTTGAGCCGTCATCGGCCAAGCCGGTTCCGACTTCGTAAGGCTTTTTTCCCAATCGGCCCAGCTCTTACAGTTGTTCCAATAACACGAGCGCGGCAAAGACTCTGGTTTTTGCATAAGGTTGTAACCCCGTAGGGCCACCACGTAATTTGGCTGCTTTCAAAGCCTGTCCTTCGCCAATATTCATCGCCAACGAAATCGTTCGTGAATAACCAATCAAAATGAACGGCGATGATTTTGTTGGCGACTGCGCTGCCGGAAATCGGACGAAATTATCGTGCCCGAGTTTTCAATCGTACTTCACGACGAGTCTGTTGGAAGTGCTGTCCACGCACCCGAATTCCAGAGACTGGGAAAACCGCTACGCGGATTGGCGTTCATATCGGTGATGGAGTCCTCCGACTTCAGGAACCTGAACGATTCTGCCCGATTCGAGGGGGTGGACCTTCCGTGAAACCGGAGCATCTTTTTCCAAGGACAGATGAGTCCGAGATTCATGATAATAACGAATATAGCTTTTCAAAATCCGGCGCAGATGTTTGTCGGTGAGTACGATTACGTGATTAAGACAATCGCGACGAATGCTTCCGATGACTCGCTCCGCGTACGGATTTTGCCACGGACTTCGTGGAGCCGTCCGCACTTCTCGAATACCCATGCCGTGAACCCTGTTTTGGAAGGACTCCCCATGGATTCCATCTCGATCACGAACCAGATAGCGCGCCGTCTGATCTTCCGGAAAGGCTTCGATCATCTGCTGGGCCGTCCAAACCGCCGTCGGATGCTCCGTGACATTAAAATGAATCAATCGGCGACGTTGGTGCGAAAGAACAATGAACACCAACAACACGCGCAATCTGGCTGTCGGTACCGTGAAAAAGTCGATCGATACGAGATCACCGACGTGGTTATCCAGAAAAGTTCGCCACGTTTGGGACGGTGCGATGCTTCGTTTCGGCATCAGACGGGAAACTGTACGTTCGGAAACCTCGATTCCCAGCTTGAGCAGTTCTCCATGAATTCGCGGAGCACCCCATCCCACGTTGGCTTCGGCCATCGTCTTCACCAGTTTTCGGATGTCGCCGTTAGTCCGAGGCCGCCCTGGATTCTTGTGCTGCGACACTTGGGACCAGTAACGTCGGAAACGTTTCCTTTGCCAGGCGAGCACGGTCTCGGGCCGGACAATAACCAATGCGGACCTCCACTCCTTCCAGACCTTCCGCAGACACCAAAACATCCGGTCTCTTTGGCGGAACTTCGGCCGGCGGACGTTTCGCCGGAAGATTTCCAACTGCTCACGCAGAGCGAGATTCTCCAGCGCCACTTTTTCATAGCCGCCGAGGATCAGAAAAATCATCCGGACAAAAGACAGGATCGTGTTCAACATGAGACCAAGAGTCTCTCGGCTTCATTGCCGAAAATCAACCGCATACAAGACAGATTGGATTTTGGCGAAGCACAGCTCGCCAATTCCCTGCGCAACCGAGAGTTTTCTGCCTCGATTTCTGTCATCGATCGCTTGACCGGAACTGCAGCTCTTTCAAGGGCTCTCAGCTTGCCCGCACGGCTGAGTCTGACCCAATTGAATAGACTCGACTCCGGAATGCCTAATCGCTTCACGGCCTCGTGGCCTCCGATTGATTCGCTCAACTTGGCGGCCTCAATCTTGAACTCGTCGGTGTACTGTCGATTCCCAATTTTGCCGAAACGGACGTTAGTTTCGTGAAATGGACGCTAGAAAACCGAATCCTCACGTTCGTTTTTCAAAACGGGTCTTAGTTTCTCAGAACGGACGTAAGTTTATGGGAATGGCCGTTAGTCACAGGCGCCAATAAAGGCATCGGCTTCGAAGTCGCACACGGGATCGCGAAGGCGGGTTAACGTCGTCCTGCTCGGGGCGCGCAATCCGAAGACCGGCCGCGAGGCTAAGCAACTACACACTTCACAGTGAACTATTTGCTCACCGGTACCCGCCGCCGCACTTCATCGAAGAAGTTCAGCAGGAACGTTGCGTGCAAGGAGCCGCCGGTGTCTTCCGCGGCGGACCGCGGAAACATGACGACGCGTTTGCCGTCGGGGGACACGTCGAAATTCTGATGCGTGTTGGTTTGGAGAACTTGCGTCGGCGACCACACGTGCGGTGTTCCAGTGCTGAACGAATCGCCTTTCGTGCTGTAGCTGGCGGCCATGATGCGGTCGCCGCCCGCCAGAAACAGCAGTTCGTGCGTCGAGGCAGACCACGCGGGGAACTTGCCGCCAGTGACCGATACCTTCCACTTGCCGCCCGGTCCTGGAAACGGCCGTACAAAGACTTCCACCGCGCCCGATTCATCGGAGGCGTAGGCGACGAACTTGCCGTCGGGGGAAAACGCTGGGTCCACTTCCACTTGCGGCTCTGCCAGGAACGGCTCGGCTTTGCCGGGCTTGGGGCGCTCGGGATCGCTCAGATCTATGGGCAGTGTCCAGATGTCTGGCCTACCTCTGACGTGTTGCTGGAAAGCGAGCCGTCCATCGGGCGCAAATGAGCCCGGCCGCGGATCGAACGCCTTATCCAATAGAGCTTGACGTTGGCCGCTGCCATCGGCGCGAATCCACCACAAAGCCCTGCCGTCGCCGTATACCAGATGCTTCGAGTCCCGTGCCCAGGCCAATTCGAGATTCACCGAGAAACCCAGGAACGTGAGCTGCGTGGGCTTGCCGCCCTCCAGATCGCAGACCCAGACGTCGAAGCCTTTGCTGCCCGAAGCGATGTATGCCAACCGCTTGCCGTCCGGGGAAAGACGAAGAGCACCATAGAGGCCGGATTGCGCCACCAGCGGCGTGGTTTTGCCCGAAGCATCCAGCCACAATACGGGGTATGGATTGCCCTTGGAACTGCCGCTCAAATAGACAAACGTTCCGGTATCGGAAAACGCGAATTGTCCGCCGCCGTCGCCGTTTAGCCCCGCACTGGCGGCGACATCATCCAGCAGCGGAGTGGGCGTGCCGAGGAGTTCCAGCCGCCGCGGATCGAAGCCAACGCCGAAGAGCGTGCCTTCGTGCATGTAGACTAAGTGTCCCGTTTCCGCTGAAGTGTTCAGGTAGCGCGGCCAGTAACCGCCATGCAGCAACGTTTTCTTCTGCCCGGTTTCAAACTGCAATACATCAATATCCAGGTCTTCCAGACTGTTCACCGGCGTGCTGACGCCGTTGAACAGAACCGCCTTGGCTCCCGGGAGAAGCTGCGGAGAGGATGCGCTGGGACCACTCTCCTTGACGGCCGTTGCGGCGCCGCCCGCGGCGGGCATGCGCCACAGCCCATTGCGTGAACCGATGATGATGTTGTTGTCGTTGCCCCAACTGGCTCCTCCGAACGCGGAGTCGCCGGGCATGCCGAGAGTGACGGCGGAGCCACCCTGCGCCGCTACCTTCTTGATATTGCCGTCGCCGGCCAAAAAGCCGATCCATTCCCCGTCGGGCGAGAAGAACGGTCTGCGAAGGCCCTCGGTGCCCGCAAGGGGTGTGGCGCCCGGCTGATCCAGGCGGCGCGTGTACAACTGACTCAAGCCACCGGCGGCTCGCCCCACGAACGCGATGCGCGTGCCGTCGGGCGAAAGAATCGCCGAAATGGACGGGGCACGCACAGCCTCCGGCCCCAGATCGACGCTGAGACGCGTGAGCGGCCGATCCGCAACAGGTGCTGCGTTCCGCCGGCCCCATCCCAAAACACCCGCGGCCACCAGCGCTAGCGCTAACACTCCAGCCACGATCCAGCCCAGCTGGGCGCCTCGTGCCGGCATGTCGGCCGATGCCGCCGTCACTGGTTCGGCCAACGCCTGCTCGATGTCGATTCGTACATCGGTCGCCGTCTGACGCCGCTTCTTCTCATCCTTCCGCAGGCAGAGCCTCAGCAGTTCCCGAATGCGAGGCCGTATATTCGTGGGCAGCAACGTCCAGTCCGGTTCACTCTTCATTACCGCGCCCAGAATGTCGGCCACATCTTCGCCTCCGAACGCCGGATGCCCGGTCAGCATTTCGTACAGCACCGCGCCAAACGCGAAGATATCCGTTCGCCGATCCACCTGCCGTCCCCTCGCTTGTTCGGGACTCATGTACGCGGCGGTTCCCAGAATGATGCCCTGTTGCGTCGCCATCCGGCTCATCGTTGGAGAGTTTGAAATACTCGGATTCACCGTTTCGCCGGCCAACGCCTTCGCCAGGCCGAAGTCCAGCACCTTTACCCTGCCATCCGCTGTGATCTTGATGTTCGCGGGCTTCAGATCCCGGTGCACGACACCTTTCTCGTGCGCCGCTTCCAACGCTTCAGTAATCTGCGCCGCAATTCCCAGTGTCTCTTCAAACGGAATCGCGCCTCGTCTAATCTTCTCCGAAAGCGTCTCTCCAGGCACGAGTTCCATGACCAGAAACGTCCGCCCGCCGGCTTGTTCGATCCCGTAAATCGCCGCAATGTTCTGATGATTCAGCGACGCAAGCACGCGGGCTTCACGTTCAAATCGGGCCGTCCGGTCATTGTCGTGCGTGAATGCTTCGGGCAGGAGCTTGATCGCCACGCTACGGCCCAGCCTGGAGTCTGTGGCCTCGTAGACCTCTCCCATTCCGCCTGTTCCCAGGTGGCTGGTGATCTCATAATGTGCGAGCTTGCTACCGATCATGATGCAATGAAAGTCAGCCGGGCGAGTTTATCAGATGCTCTACAAGTCACTCAGGGATTTGAGGCTGGCTGTAGCAGGCTCAGGGCGAAGCATTCCCCGCGAGTAACGGTTTTACAAAACGCGGCCGTGAACTCGGATTCTTTTCCTTTTCAAGTTTCGGTAAGCCAGTGATACGTCAACTGGCGCTCCGCCTCCCTTTGAATACGCTGTAATACTCGCTCCCGAATATGACCGCGTAAATTCCACCGATATTCTGTCGCTGGAATCGCGGTGGGCCGGGTTTGATGGTTACGATGAGGGCCACAGCAGTCTGGAAAAAGGGGGACAACCTTCTTAAGGCGCCGGCCGTCACAACCGTAAGAAAAAAAACCGGCTCCATCGGGGAACCTAACAGGCCTTGAGCACGTGCGCTAGGTCAACCTGGCCAATCTTGCGAGAATGCAGGACTTTATCGCCGAGGAGCGCGCGATTCGTTCATTTATTCCAGCCGGTTCGACAAAGGCATCGATGCAGAGCTATCGGTCATTCATGGGTCCAGGGCACTTGTCCGATTTGCCGATTTTCCGACAACTGGACCATGCCAGGTGCAACAACCGGTACGAACGGTACGACGCAGTCGCGGCGAACGCGACTCCCGCAAGAAACCAAACCGAGGCAATTCATCAGGCTTTGATGCCCCCGTAAGCGGCGATGGGCCCCTCTTTCCAAAAAACCTCAGGGCGGCGGAATCCGGCTTGCGCAAGCAAGAGGAGCTCGTCGGAAATGTGCTGGTAGGTGTCTTCTTTCGCCCAATCGCTGAAGTGCTTGCGCGCTTCGGCTTCGCTGATCCCGTGCTTGGCCATGAACGCAACCCAATAACAGAGCATCACGCTGTGCCCTGGCTCGGTTAGATCCATCGTGCAATCGCCGGTGAGAAAGATACCGGGCTTCGAAAGCGCTTTGAAGATGTTTGTGTAGACCGCTCGCTTCGCATCCAGCGTCGGAAGATGGTGGAGCGAGAGCGTCGCGATGACAGCGTCGCAGTTATTCATCTTTTCCGTGAACGACTGTTCGCGCGCGGTAACGCGGTCTCCAAACTTCTGCAGCCTCTCTCTCGCGACCGCGAGCATCAGGGGATCGATGTCCCAGATCTCCAGCCGGGCTTTCGGCAACTTCGTCAGCACCGTGTACGCGAGCGCGCCGGTGCCGCCTCCGAGTTCGATTATTTGTCCGTCTGGCGGAATAACCCGGGAGAGCCACCAGTCAATGGTCGACAACATCTGTTCATAACCTGGAATGAATGTGCGGATGACGCGATCGTAATCGGCTGCTGTCGTGCCAAGGTGAGTCTGGACCGAGTGTTGGTGCGACATGGGCAATTTGTATCGCAGATCGCCATCGCCGGGCAAGTTACTTACCGTGAGGGACGTGCAGCCGTAAGCTCCAGGACATCCTATCGTCACATCAGATCGCAGAACCGCCCGTAGATCCCGCCGAGCCACCATGATTCCGATAGCGCCAAGGCTGCCATTTCCGCTTCCCGCCAGGAAGAATACAAAATGACGTAGAATTCCCGCTCAAGGAGGCTCGCAATGAGTTCACGCAGGGAATTCCTTACTCTCAGCGCAGGCGCGGCAACATGGCTGGCATCAGCGCAGGCCGTAGCTCAATCCCAGGACTTAGCTGGGCTAACATTAAAGAAGGCGTCCGACCTGATTCGCACCAAGGCCGTATCGCCAGTGGAACTCACTCAGGCCTGCCTTGCCCGAATTGAGAAGTACAATTCGAAGCTGAACGCCTTTATTACCGTGACCCGGGATCAGGCTCTCGCCACGGCCCGTGAAATGGAGTCCGAAATACAACGAGGCAAGTGGCGCGGGCCCCTTCACGGCGTACCGATCGCTCTGAAGGACAACATCGAGACTGCCGGTATACGGAGTACCGGCGCAAGCGAGTTATTCAAAGACCGAATCCCGACGGAAGATGCCGAAGTGGCGCGGAGATTGAAGGGCGCAGGCGCAGTCCTTGTCGGAAAACTGAATCTGCATGAGTTCGCCTACGGTGGAACCTCGAATGTCACTGCCTTTGGGACGATGCACAATCCCTGGGCACTGGACCACGTGCCTGGAGGATCATCGGGCGGTCCCGGCGCTGCAGTGGCCGCCGATCTCTGTTACGGAGCCCTGGGAACCGACACAGCGGGATCCGTGCGAATGCCGTCGTCTCATTGCGGAATTGTCGGGCTGAAGCCGACATACGGACGCGTCAGCACCCGCGGCGTCATGGTTCTTTCCTGGACGCTCGACCACGTCGGACCAATGTGCCGAACCGTTGAGGACGTGGCTGTGATGATGAACGTCGTCGCCGGTTATGACGAAGTCGAGCCGACCTCCACCGACATCCCGGTTCCCGACTACACACGTGCCTTGAAGATGCCGGTTTCAAAACTGCGCCTTGGCATCGTCCGAAGGCCGTTCTTCGATCGTCTCGATCCTGAGGTTGAGAAGGCCGTCAATGCCGCGATCGATGTTTTGCAGAAGATGACGGCGCCGGCTATCGATGCCGAACTCCCTAAAACCGGCAGTCCCGCAACGATCTGGGGTCCGGAAGCGTACGCCTACCACTTACGATGGATCACCGAGTCGCCCGCGAAGTATCAGCCAGGTACTCGCGCTCAGCTTCAAAGATCCGCCGACGCCAAAGCGTGGGAGTATGCGCAGGCGCGGCGTCAGGTCGACCTGGTGCGCCGGCAGATCAAGAAGACATTCTTGAAAGTGGACGTGTTGATTGCACCGACGATGAAAACCCCTGCCCCGTTGCTATCCGCTCCCCAGAACGCAATCGGCGCTAATAATAATGAGGTCTTTGATGTGTTTGGCCTGCCCAGCATTTCGCTGCCCTGCGGATTCACCCGCTCAGGTCTGCCCATCGGCCTTCAAATCACCGCCGGTCATTTTGCGGAGTCCAACGTGCTCGCTCTAGCGCACGCCTATGAGCAAGCCACCGAGTGGCACAAGAGAAAGCCATCGTTGTAAGACCGAGAGTTGTAATGTGACAAGTGATCTCAATATCCCTGAAGTCGGGTTCGCTGAAGCGAACCTGTTGTGTTACGCAACCCGACTTCTGGGACCTCAGGCAGGTTCTACGAAAGCTGCTACCATTGCAGTTGCTTTTTAGCGGTTGTGCACCAAAAAAGGCAGGACGTCGTATACGCTTTCCGGAAGGTCATGTTGTCTATACTAGACGGCACAGGAGCAGCCCATGA
>Ga0207137_1098_pt1 | contig 20767 bp, 20 predicted proteins | sample Alteio_BWMinHeat_9_FD_153572 | JGI IMG/M metagenome (GOLD analysis project Ga0207137, IMG submission 153572) | Enriched cells from forest soil in Barre Woods Harvard Forest LTER site, Petersham, Massachusetts, United States -... | ecosystem: Environmental > Terrestrial > Soil > Temperate forest >...
ATCATCCTAAAAATAGAGCTTGTTCAAGAATCCAAACATGGAAAGAAGCTAGTTTATCGAATCAACAAACCTAGGTTGGACAGCACATTAAAGATTTAGATATTTATATGGCGCATCATCTATTTTACACAGTGTCTAAAAAGACTCATTTATTTAGAAATACAATATTGATATTATATTGTTTAGATATAATACAACGTTTCAAATTAATGGAGACTATAAAATGAACAAGAATTTAAATTATTTATTTATCTTCAGCACTCTGCTCGGGGCTCACTTGGTTTACGCCAGTTCAACTTCAACTAAGCCCTCATTTACCGACCTCGCTAAAACACATGAAAAGAAAGCTGGAGAAACACAGTTCGCTCTACGCGTAGTAGACCACGGGCGTGACTGGGATAAAAAGGTGTCTCACTTGCACGCACAAGAAATAGACCTTCATATTAAGGCCAAAGAGGCTCTACACGCCGCAAAGAACGGAAGTAAGAAAGATCAGGAAGATGCACTCCACGCATCCGACCGGGCTTTTTTACAATCAAATATAGCAAAGGCCCTTGGAAAACAGTATTCTTCAGGCCATCCTATGCCTGTTAAGGTTGAACATCGAGTTGCTGATTTTAAGAGTAATCCAAATGGTCCAACTACTTCAGTAATGATGAAGTTCGAAAACTCAGCAGATCGCGATAAATATCACGCTCTCAATAAGAGTCAGATCAACTTAAGTCCTACTGATGTTGATAAGGGTATAGGCCAGGCAAACGATGGTACGCACTATATCAACATAAAACATGACTCCCCTCTATTTCAGCAAGAAGGACAATGATCAAAATTTTATAACTCCTTTTAGTCTCTCAAAAAGCCTGCTAAAAGCTCGTTGGTGTCGAGCAGCAAAAGCATTAAAGAGGAGCAGGTATGACGAACTTAATTCAGGCATGGTCAACTGAGGGCCCCAAAGAAAAGCTACAGATCAGAGGATTCACCTTAGAAGAGCTCGGAGAAGACCAGGTTGAAGTACAGATACTAGCTTGCGGTATTTGTGCCAGCGACATCGATGCAATCAATGGAAAGTATGGTGATCTCTATCGATTTCCTATGATTCCTGGGCACGAGGGCGTTGGAAAAGTAGTGGCCATTGGAAAATCGGTCAAGGGACTTAGAATAGGAGACCGTGTAGGTTTGGGTGTGTACCGAAATACCTGCGGAACCTGCCGGTTCTGCGTTAGCGGACGTGACAACCTTTGCGAGAAAAAGGAAATGATGTTTGCACAGAATTACGGATGTTTCTCGAATCGAGTCTACCTTAGGCCGTCACTTATCATGGGTAAGTTTAAAAATCAGCACTGAGTTGAGGTAAATGTTGAATATTATTAAATTAATTTCTATTTTTGTCGTTTTTAACTCCGCATGGGTTCAGGCTGAACCAAAACATTTTGTATTTAATTTATCTGGATCATTTAATGGATACGGTGATGTTACTGGACCTCTGTTTACGATCATGGAGTTTAAAAAGCTCCACCCTCACGACAATTACACGATCATCACAGATGAACGAGGGGAAAAAATTGCGCTGGAGACATTGAATCAAGGCTCAACTCAATCATTCAAATCTGAATTTGGAATTGATCTAGTTAAAAAAGAACATGAGTCTCAAGTGAAGGCCGCGGACTATTCCTTTGAACTATTTTATGGCGGAAGAAAGATTAAGAGTTTGACTGAAGCACCCTATATCGATGCTCATACTGTAAATGTGATCAGTGATACGATGCATGGACATAGTCTAGATGAAGTGAGAACGGGAAATAGTCACATTTATTTTAAACCTCCTGGCATTGGGACAGAGCGCTCAGGAATTGTTAATAACCCTGATATCTCCCTGTTCAAGAAGTACTCAGGAAAGGATCGGAGAAAAATTACAGGTGATTTATTTCAAGGGACTATTCTTGAAAAAATTCTCAATCGGGAACAATTTCCTCGAGCACAAGTCGGTTTCTTCTACGGAGCTCATAACGAACTCCATGAGCCCTCTTTGACTGGCCAAACAAAGAAATACGTTGAGGCATTGGAAGCTGAGCAATTAAAGAAAGATCCAAATTCACAGAGTCCTCTTCTTATTTTTACTCCCAATACAAAGGAGGATCTTGAAAAAGCACTTCGTCCGTCTTCGATTCGAGTCCTCACCCTGGACGAATTGAAACAAGCTCCTCAACTCGAAAATCAGCCTTACATTATATCTCTTGGGAATATTTCTAATAAACAATTTACCGGTTTGATGGCAGTTTCTGATCTTCCAGTATTGGTGGAAGGTAATACGGCTGTGAGCACTGCTTTACGGCTGAATGTTCCATTTATGATGTATCGAAGTCCTTGGAATGACAGCCAGATCAAAGATCTGATTGGAATAGAAAGTAACTACTGTCGATCCAATGCATTCAATGATGCCTATGACCTGACCTGCAAGACTTTGCCATTATTTGAACAATTTATCCCACGGAAAAAAGACAATATTTTTTATCAGGCACTCGCCATTCGGGTCCCTAGTTTAGCTAATAAGTTTTCAGAACTCGTCAACGCTGTTGAGCAAATGAAGGAAATTCAGTCCCAGAAAATGGATCCTGATCAAAGGGGAAGGCAGTATTCAGATTTAAGTCAGACAATTCAAGCTAAAACGAAAGATGAAATACTCGAGTATTCAGTAATTTATGATGCCCATCAAAGAAATTTAATTCCTGAGACTACCTTACTAAGTAAGAGGCGTGACCTAGAAAGACGTGGATTTGATGTCGTCTCAATCGAAAAGCAATTCATTCCTATTCGTGGAGGCTTTTCTAGCGAGAAGCAGGCAATAGTTGAAAAAACTCGTCCCGAGAACCAAGAATCTCTTGAAACTAAAGAAGTACGAGAAAAGACGGCTGACCTGAAGAGTCGCCCCAAAAGGGAGCTTTCTGATGATCATGAAGTTCAAGACTATTTAAAAAAACATAAAATCTATATTTCGTTAACCACTTCTCCCGAGAGAATCTCTAAGCTCATTCATATCATCAATACTCTAGATTTAAACAACGTGGAGGAAGTACTCATTAATGTTCCTCTAAAATATGGTCGGAACGGATCAAGTTACACGATTCCACCTGAACTTGAGCACCATCCCAAAGTTCGAATCATTCGCCCAGAATTGGACTTAGGGCCTATTACTAAGCTGCTTCCCGGAATTGAATATGCTAAACAAAAAGATCCTAACTCCACAGTAATTACCATTGATGATGACACGGGTTACCCTAACGGATTTATTTCCGAACTCATTTATCATTCGGTTCACAATGAGGGATCTGTGGTCGGTGGCTCAGGCCAAGATGGAAAATTTTGGGGATTTGACAATCAGCTTCCGGCTCACGCAAAGAAAGGCAGCAGTGCTTGTCCTGCCGATGGAGATGGCGTCTATCATTGTGACGTAGTGGAGGGCTTTGGCGGAATTGCCTATAGACCAAAGTACGTCAATACTGATCTCATGAAGCGATTTTCAAATCGAGAATTTTCTAAAGACTGTTTTGTCTCGGACGACTTGGTGATCAGCTATGTTCTGGCTCATTCCGGGGTGGATCGAATTCGAGTGCACAATGAGTACATAGGGCCCAGTCGTCAACATCAATTTTCATGGGGGTTTGGCGCTGATGCCCTTCATAAGGGTGCTGGACTTGCTGGAGAATCGGCATCTCCCTCTGTTGAAGATGTCAACACAAGGAAGTATCAAGAATGTTTAAAAAAGCTGAAAGAAGCTCTCCCGTAATCCTTTCTAAGGCTTTGCGATAGAGGCCTCCCTTTCTTTGATTCGAACTGCCCGCATTTCCTCTACTGGCCCACTCCTGCAGCCTTTTGTGATTAGGTCAATGAACAGCTCTCCATTTAAGTGGCCAACTTCGTGCTGAATCAATCGAGCGAGAAACCCCTTTGCAATTCCTTCTACTTTATTTCCCGAGGTATCGTAACCCTGATACGCAATAGTGGTATATCGAGGCACCTCACCCATGGTCAGCTTCACCGAAAAGCACCCTTCCCAATCGATAGTTTTATCACTGCCCACAGGGTGATACTGAGGATTTACCAATACAATGGGAGGAACTGTTTCATAAACATCTTTTCGAAGAGATTTCGCGTCTTCAGAAACATGAAATACGACAATTCTTTTCCCATACCCAATCTGAGGAGCCGCAAGGCCAGCACAGTTTTGTTCGTTGCTGAACTTAAATACCAGCTGATCTACTATGGCTTTGTCTTCGTCCGAAAGGGGGAACTGAATCTCCTCAGCGTGTGTTCGGAGGACATCTCGATTCTTACTACTCACATCATCTATTTGAACATACTCTGGCAACATCCGATAATCTTGCTCCTTTGAATCCATAAATCAAATACATACTATTTTTAAGAGTTGCGTTATTTTTATTAAAAGTTATTTTGAATTTGCATGGATATAATTCAAACAAATAAAAAGCTACTTCTACTCTCTTTTGTTTCACTTCTTTCTATTCCTCTGAGCCTTGCCAGCGAAAAACCTATTTTCGCTTGGACCTTCTTTGGACCCGACTCTTCTGTAGGGGTACGAGCCACCACCTCCGGAACGACCTGTCCAAAACTCACGGTGGATTCGCAGACAATTCAAATGAAAGCGAGACCCAGTGCTCCAAATGTTCAATTCCCTATCTTAGTTTGTGAAGCCGAGATTTCATCGAAGGCCAAGGAAATTCAAGTTGACGGCGAGAGCGTGCCGGCCCCCAATTTAAACCCGAAGAAGATTGTTATTTTAGGTGACACCGGCTGTGTGATTAAACAGGTTAAGGACAAAGCGAGAGTTCAAGCCTGCAATGATCCCGATAAGTGGCCATTTGCTCAAGTTGCACTCAGCGCGGCAAACTGGAAGCCAGATCTTGTGATTCACGTGGGAGATTATCATTATCGTGAAAGAAGCTGTCCAGATCAGGATTTACGTTGCAAGGGAGCTATTTCCGGGGATCAGTGGGATTCCTGGGAACAAGACTTCTTTGGTCCGGCCTCGCCCTTATTGAAGGCTGCTCCCTGGATATTGGCTCGAGGAAATCATGAACTCTGTAGTCGAGCGGGTGAAGGATGGTTTCGCCTTCTTGAACCTCGAGAGTCTCCTGAAAAATGTTCCGATGAAAGAGACCCATACCGTTTAAAATTGGACGGTTTTTCTCTTTGGGTCATTGACTCCGCGAGCGATCACAACATCCAAAACAATCTCATACAAGTCTCTAAATTATTACAGACTGGGGAGTGGCTTCTCCTTCATAGACCCTTTTTAACTCCTGGTGTCGCAAAGACGGTTCCGTCCCTCCCGGAAGCGATGAGCGGTGCCGGAAAAATTGGCGTTGTCATGGCGGGCCATAAGCATCTCTTGAGCATCAATCAATTTTCAGATTCTCGCCCTCCGGAACTCATTACAGGCAATGGAGGCACCCAGTTGGCTAAAGTAAAAGGAGAATCGACTCGACCTTTCAAATCCGATGATGGAAAAGTGAATTCTCTTACTTTTGTCGATTTTGGTTTTGCAACTATGGAAGCTAGGGGAAATTCATGGATCTACTCGGCCCGAGATAAAATGGGCAAAGAGATCTTTCAATGTAATTTCAAGCAGGAAAAGGATCAAAAGACTATACTGCTCTGTAATTCGGACGGACTGTAGAGTCACGGCCTTTTACAAGCTTTAAAAAATATTCCAATCGCAATCCACATAACTATACTTCCGGGTAGACTCAGCCCTTCATTCATTGTGCGCGAGGTCGACTGATAGAAAAATGTTTCATAGAGATACGCTGAAACAACCATTAAAATAACGGCAGTAGTGGGTAAGATATATCGTAAATCTTTCTTATTTTGAGAGTGCCATCTTTTTAAAGTGTGAGTTTTAGGCATGATCTTCCTCAATTCTACTTTACGCTCAATCTAAAGCACTGAATAGAGGTCCAGTCAGACCCATCAAAATGTCAATTGTTTAAGTATAGAATACGCTCCTCCCGCAAGCTAGGACCGCGAAGAGAGGGGAAAAACGGTGCCAGAAGATACATGCGGATGATCATCCAAACAAAACTCCGCTCACTGAGCCTCGGGTCCATGCGATGAGCAATCTTGGCATGCAAGTCCTTGAGCTCCGACCAATGTGCGAGTGGCTTCTGATGATGGACAGTGTGATAACCGTTATTGAACATAAAAAAGTTCATCACAGGACTTACAATGTTTCTAGAATGATTGAATTTTGACTCTTCGTCACACTGAATGTGCTGAAGATAATTAAATAGAAGAACCATATTGAGAGAAATCTGCTGCGGAACGACTACGTAAAGCAAACCCTTCTTCCAATCAATCACAAGCGCTCCAATGGTTACAGCCAAAAGAACGACAAATTGAGAAATATAATAAAGGCACCTCTGACGGTCTGAGTGCCAGAGGTGTTTCAAATAGTCAAAGTTCACTTTTTGCTGAACCGAACCGCTAACCGCCGGATATGACAGAAACGTGAAAAGGTTATTTTTCTCACTGACAATATAAGAAGGCGCAAAATCTCCTTCTCTGTTGTTGTAGACATGGTGATTTTTGTTGTGGGTTGAAATCCACGCGAAAACCGCATACCCGTAGAAAATAGTAAGCCAATAGTCATAAAGTACATTGAGGGCTGTCACCTTGAAAATGTTCACATGCACATGATTGTGGACCATGGAGGTAACAAACACTCCCCCCAAGCACGCAAGCAGAAAAGGCACCCAATGGAACTCTGGCATACTCCAATTCCAAACCCAGACGGCCGTCATCGTGACCGCCCAAATCAGCGTTTTGACATCCGCGCGATTCTTAAGCATGGATAGACTTTGATCTTGGCGCGTACGAACCCTTCGGTTTTAGATCTTTGGCTCGCTCTCCTAAGACAAAATCTTGTCCAATCCAACGAGTACGCTCGAACTCATCGAGATTCTTATTCAGCACTGTTTGAAAACAGCCCGCATTTCCCTGTGCCGCGACAATGGTTGACCAAGCAAGAAAAAAATTCCAAACGCGGTACCAGCGATCCCCGTAGGCTTGAGTAATAGCAGCACGATTGCTGACCCAGTTATCATGCCAACGCTTGAGAGTCAGCGAATAATGAATCGTCACGTTCTCCGCACTATGAAGCTCAAAGTTCGACTTTTCCAACGCCTTCAGCATGGCGTGAGGCGGCAAACTAGCGTCAGCACCTGGAAAGACATGGCGATTCATGAACAATCCCCAGATCAAGTCTTCTGGCTTCATTGCCTTACGAAGCCCTGCCCATTGAAGAAGGAACACCCCCTTATCTTCAAGGAGGCCGTAAACCTGATCATAAAATTTCTGAAGGTTCTTTACTCCGACATGCTCGACCATTTCGAGGCTCACGATTTTGTCGAATTTCTGCTTGGAAATATCGCGGTAATCCGAACAAATGATTTTAGCACGGTCAGTAAGGCCGTCTTCGGCAATACGTCTATTTCCATATTCAGTTTGGTTCTTAGATAATGTGACCCCTGTGGAGATGACTCCATAATACTGAGCAGCGTGGCGTGCCAGGGTCCCCCAGCCACAACCGATATCTAGAAGTGTCTCACCCGGTTTGAGCTGAAGCTTCTGACAAACCATATTCAATTTATTATCCTGGGCTTGTTCAAGGGATTCCCCTGGGTTCTGGAAAAAGCCGGACGTATAAACCATGCGCTCGCCGAGAAACCAGCCAAAGAAGTCATTTCCTCGATCATAGTGGTCTCGAACGATACGCTGGTCTTGCTTCTTGGAATGGATAGCAACCTCGGGAATGAAATTGGTAATCACCCACTTCATATGACCCGTCGTGAGTTTATACTTTACAAAGTCATTCCGACTTCGCATGAAATCAAAGATATTGCCTTTAATATCCAACTCATCAGCAAAGTAGGCTTCATAAAACGTTTCCATCGGGACTTTTCCCCCTAGAATACGCTTTTCAAGCTTCTTATTTTTGAACTCAATTAAAGCTGCCGTTCCCTTGTTCATTCAAATCTCCCCAGATCAGAGAGTATACTAAATAGACAGAGGTAAAACTAATATTGAACGATTTGTAAATTTATTTTTTATCTATTTAATTTTTGCCTATAATGGTCCGAATACATTAGAATCTGATCTAAATGTGTGAATCACCCTTTTTATAACCTCGAGCCCCTCCTGCATTTGTTCTTGATTGATCACCAGAGGAGGCGCAAATCGGATAATGTGAGGACGGCATGTTTTCGCCAGTAACCCTACTTCTTTCAGCGCAATACACATGCGATTACCAGCACCCAGGTCGCCTCCAAAATCAAAAGAAATCGCATTCAGAAGTCCCCTCCCCCTGACGAGTTTCACCAGGGGTAAATGAAAAGATTGAATTGTTTCTCTAAATAGATTTCCCATTTTTTCTGCATTCTCAGTTAAATTCTCTTCAAGAATTACCTTCAAGGACTCATGTGCGACATGACAAGCAAAAGGACTTCCTCCAAAAGTCGAACCATGATCTCCAGGCTGGAGTACCGAGATCACGTTTTCATCTGCCAATACAGCTGAAATGGGGAAAGTTCCTCCAGAGAGTGCCTTCCCTAAGAGGACTACATCTGGGCGAAAGTTTTCATGAAAACAGGCAAGAAGTTTTCCGGTTCGTCCGATTCCCGTTTGAATTTCATCGGCAATAAAAAGTACTTTTTTGGACCGACAGAGCTCAAAAGCCTTTCGGAGATATCCTTCAGACGGGACATTCACACCCGCTTCACCCTGAATAGGTTCCACTATAAAAGCAACCACCGATGGATTTGAAAGTGCACTCTCAAGGGCTATCAGGTCATCAAATGGAATCAAATTAAACCCTGATTGGAGCGGCCCAAAATCACGATGGTGCCCTTCATGAGAAGATGCCGCAACAGCTCCCGTTGTCCTCCCATGAAAGTTATCGATACAAGTGACAATCTGAGCACTTCCAGGGTAAACATTCTTTTTCTCATATCCCCATTTACGAGCCATCTTTACCGCTGTTTCAAAGGCTTCTGCGCCCGTGTTCATCATGAGAATACGTTCAAAGCCAAAAAGTTCAGTCGCGAATTTCGCAAAGGGTCCCATTTGATCACTATAGAGCCCACGTGAAACCATAGCCAGCTGCGCTGCTTGCTTTTGAATTGCCCTTACAATTCTGGGATGGCAATGCCCCTGACTGACCGCGGAAAATCCGGACATGAAATCAAGATAGCGCTTCCCTTCAAGATCCCAGAGATAAACTCCCCTCCCCTTAGAAAGAACGACGGGTAAGGGCGCATAATTAAAGGAACCATATTTATTTTCGAGTGTGATTGCCGATTCAGTATCCATTGAGAATCACCTTTGCTTTTGAAATTTGTTCGAGAACTGCGCGACTTCCCGTGCCTCCCCGAGAGGTGCGAGATTCGACAACGGATTGTGGCTCTAACACTGCCAGGGCTTCTTCATCTAAAAGCGGATGGAGCAAGTGGAACTCCTCTAATGAAAGCCTCTCTAGGGCGATATTCTGCTGATAAGCCATCTTTACTGCCTTTCCGACCACTTCGTGAGCAGCCCGGAAAGGAAGTCCCTTTCGAACAAGGTAATCCGCCAAATCGGTCGCGTTCGAAAAATCGCCACGAACATCATTGGCCATGTTCTCAACTTGAAAGGAGACTTTCGAAAGCATGAGATCCATCAATCTTACTGAGGAACGAACCGTATCAAGACCAGAAAATAAATGAACTTTATCTTCCTGAAGATCACGATTGTAAGCCAATGGGAGCGCTTTCAAAGTGGTCATTAACCCAATCAGAGCACCTGTCACACGACCTACCCGGCCGCGAATCAGCTCTGCCACATCGGGATTCTTCTTTTGCGGCATAATGCTCGACCCCGTAGTGACTTCATCATCAAGTTCTATGTATCCAAAGGCCGGAGAACTCCAAAGAACAAATTCTTCCGCCAATCTTGAGAGATGAATCATGAGTTGCGCAGCGCTTGAAAGAAATTCAAGGGCAAAATCCCGATCGGATACTGCGTCTAGGCTATTTTCACAAATTCTCTCAAACCCCAACTCTCGTGCAACCGCGTCGCGATCCAAAGGAAAGGAAGTTCCCGCTAAAGCAGCGGCCCCGAGTGGAAGCTCGTTAGTTCGTTTTCTAGTATCCTCAAATCTCTCAGAATCCCGCTGCAGCATCCAGAAGTAAGCCATCAAGTGATGAGCTAACGTGATCGGCTGGGCATGCTGCATATGCGTGAGCCCAGGAAGAATCGTCTCGAGATGATTTTGAGAGATTGCGATCAACCGAGATTGAAGCGACCGGATTTCCTTTTGAAGGTCGATGATTTCACTTCGAAGGTAGATCCTGCAAGCCGTTGCCACCTGATCGTTCCTCGAACGGGCAGTATGGAGTTTGCCAGCAAGTGTATCCAGCTTAGAAGCTAGAAGAATCTCAATCGCTGAGTGAATGTCCTCGGCATCATTAGGGAGTGAGAGCGTGTTTTCTCGAAGTCCTTCTCGGATCTCCGCAAGCGCTATTGAAATCAGCTCCGTCTCTTCTGTTTTTAAAATCCCTTGTGCACCTAGCATCCGGACGTGAGCGATACTTCCTAAAATATCCGCCTCCCAAAGGCGACCGTCGACTTCAAGCGAAGATGTAAACTGCTCGACCTCCGGATGAGTTTGCCCAGAGAACCGGCCCCCCCAAAGTTTTTTCGATTGCATTGACATAAACTACCGCGATCCGCGAAGAGCAAGGTACATCCGAGCTTGGAGCCCAAAATTTTTCACCATTCCGCTACTCTCGCGTTGATCAAAGGTGGTGGTGTCAAACGAAGCAAGCTCTTCTGAATAGAGTGCCCACGGAGAACTTCTCCCGATCACCTGCAGACTTCCTTTGAAAATGCGAAGCCTCACTTTTCCTTCTACTCGCCGTTGAGTTGAGCCAATAAATGCCTCAAGATCATCTTTGTAAGGGTCAAACCAAAGACCCTGATACGCAAGTCCACTCCACTCCTGATCCACCAGCTTCTTAAACCGAAGCTCCTCTCGAGTCAGTACTAATGCCTCGAGCGCCGCATGGGCTTTGAGTAACAGCGTCGCACCCGGGCATTCATAGTTTTCTCTTACTTTAAGTCCTAACATGCGATCTTCCATAATATCGACTCGGCCTACCCCATGAAGACCCGCTATCTCATTGGCTTGAAAAATCAGACGGGAAGGGCCATAGGAACTTCCATTGATCGCCACTGGAATGCCGTTCACGAACTCAATTAATAACTCTTGAGCTGCATCGGGCGCATGGATTACGTCCTGAGTCCATTTGTAAATCTCTGCAGGTGGACAATAATCAGGTTCTTCAAGCCGTCCACCTTCAATCGAACGACCCCAAAGATTTTCATCAATGGACCAAATCTTCTCGAGTGATGCCTGAACAGGAATGTTTCGTTGCTTTGCATATTCAATTTCCCATGAACGAGTCATATTTCGCTCACGAACAGGAGCATGAATCTCAGCGTCTGGTAAGAGAGCACGAATTGCAAACTCAAGCCGAAACTGGTCATTTCCTTTTCCCGTACACCCATGAGCAAACGAATTGGCCCCCAGCTTTTTCGCAACTTCTACGGCCTTAGCGCCTATGAGAGGGCGCGCAATCGATGTTGAAATGGGATATCCTTGATAATCACCATTAGCGCGCAGGGACGCAAAGCAATAATCCCGCGCAAACTCCTCTTTTGCATCTATTGTGTAATGCTCAGTGCCAAGAACTTTCGCTTTTTCTGCAGCTTGAATGATATCATCCATGGGCTGACCTACATCAACTGTGACCGTAATGACATGATCATAGCCATAAAACTCTTTCATCATCGGAATACAAACAGAAGTATCAAGTCCTCCCGAATAGACTAAAACAACTTTCTTCATGATATCGATCTCCTTGGTTACGCATATATATGCATATAATTTTTTTTTACAACTAATTATTAGTTGATTTTTTCATAAACGTGCGTATTTATGCAGTGGTGATGCATAAATATGAACCCATCAAAACGGGGATAATTGGAGCTCGCGGCTATGCAGGACTTGAGTTAGCCCGCCTTCTTCTAAGACACCCAAGAGTAAAGCTGGCGTCTTGCTTTGCAAGTGATTCTCCTTTTGCGCTTACTGACTATCTCTGCGATAGGGGCGCGGAGTCGGTACCTATTCTCCCTTTGTCAGGCTTAGACGAAACTCTAAAAAACTTGGACGTCGTTTTCCTGGCAACACCGCCTGAAATTTCCGCAAAATGGGCTCCCAAAATTCTCAATGCAGGAAAGGATGTCATCGACCTCAGTGGCGCATTTCGACTCAAGATGGGAAACTCAGAGCAATGCGTTACTGCCTATCGAAAGTGGTATCAGATGGAGCATCTCAATACGGAACTTATTTCCCGATCCATTTACGGTCTTTCACCGTGGAATCACAAACAACTCCCTTCTGAAACAGCGCTCATCGCAAATCCAGGTTGCTTTGCCACGGCCGTGCTGATGGCGATCCTCCCTTTGCTCAGCAAGGAACTGATTGATCCACACAGCATTGTCATTGATGCAAAGTCGGGTGCATCAGGAGCGGGGCGCAAAGCTACTGAAAATCTGCTTTTTAACGAAGTCGAAGGTGACTGCATCCCCTATCGTATCGGAAGTCATGCACACCTACCCGAAATTCAAGTACATGTGGAGGCGATCTCCCAAATGACAATTCATCCTTTTTTTACCACAAGCCTACTTCCCGTGAGGCGAGGAATTATTGCAGGTATCTATGCACGCCTCAAAGGAAGTGACACCGCGAAAGAAAGTGCGAAAAAAATCAATGAAACGTTCATGAGTGCCTATCAGGAATATCCACTCGTTCGTTTTGGCGATCTTTCGGAGCTGCAACCTCACCTTCAAGCCCAAGCACTCTCACTGAAGAAGATTTCCGGAACTCCTAAGACTCATATCTTCTTTAAAGTGGTGGACGATAAAATATATCTTTTTTCCCTGATCGACAATCTCCTGAAGGGGGCCGCAAGCCAAGCGGTGGAGAATCTGAATTGGCTTAATCATTTACCCGTAGACACAGGTCTGACAGGATTGGATGGCGTATTATGACACCGGGACCCGGCATTTCAAGAACACCACTTCCCAAGGGATTTAGCGCAAGTGGAATTAATTGTGGCGTACGTAAATATCGACCTGACTTAGGAATAATTGTATCAGATCGCGACGCAATCACCGCGGGAGTCTTCACTAAAAATGAAGCAAAAGCGGCTTCCGTTCTTTACTCACAAGACATGTTACCTTCAAAACACATTCGCGCAGTAATTACCAATAGCGGCCAAGCCAACGCCGCAACCGGCGAACAAGGAGCTATCAATAATCGGACAATGGCAGATGTAGCCTCACGTTGGATTGGCTGTCGTAGGCATCAAGTTCTCACCGCTTCAACCGGTGTGATTGGCGTTCAACTTGAAATTGATAAAATAGTTGAAGCGATACCTCACCTTCTGGAGAAAGGGTCCGACTTTGCAGAGCCCTTTGCCCTTGCAATACTCACTACCGACCTGATTCCTAAGACAGTAACAACCCAAGTTTCGCTATCGGAAGGTGAGATTCGGATCACTGGGATTTGCAAAGGAAGCGGAATGATTCACCCGAATATGGCCACCATGTTGGGGTATCTCCTCACAGATGTAGAAATGCCTTACGAAATAGCGCATGAAATTCTCACTGAAGCAGTCGATGTCAGTTTTAACATGATGAGTGTGGACGGGGATACATCAACGAACGATTGCACGTTTCTCCTTGCAAACGGCGCAAGCGGCATCAGCTTAAAAACAGACGAGGATCTCTTGAAATTCAAGAGGGCTCTGATCGAAGTATCGATCACTTTGGCAAAAGCGATTGCTCGTGACGGAGAAGGCGCCGATAGATTAGTTGAGGTCGAGGTAAAGAATGCTCCGAGCTTGGACCTTGCAAGAAAGGCCGCGCGTGGAATCACCGTAAGCCCACTCATCAAGTGTGCACTCCAGGGTGCAGACCCCAACTGGGGACGGATTCTCGCAAAATTAGGATCAGTGGGAGTACCTTCTGCTTGCCTAGAAAGAATGTCCCTTTCGCTTCAGAATATACTGGTATTCGAGGCAGGTGCGCCGGCTCTGTTCAATCGAACAGAAGTACGACTTCTTATGAAGGGTGACACGGTAAGAATTGGAATTGATCTGAAGTCTGGAAGTGAAGCTGCCACGGCTTGGGGATGCGACTTGTCCAAACGATATATCGATATTAACGCGGAGTATAGTACATGAGTCCTGTTCGTTCAGTACTGACAACACTTTCCTATGTTCAAAAGTTCAGTGGCCAAACTATCCTGGTAAAATTAGGAGGGGCGGTCCTCCAAGATTCCTACTGGGTAGAATCAATTTGTAAGGACCTTCACTCCATTCGATCGGTAGGAGTGAACGTAGTTGTTGTTCATGGGGGCGGTCCTGCAATTAACGAGGAACTGAAAGCCCGGGGTATTGAGTGGCAGTTCGTCGATGGACAACGAGTCACCACTCCCGCCATGATGGAAATTATTGAAATGGTTCTTTGTGGACTGGTGAATCGCCGTGTGGTGCGTGCCCTCAATCAAGCAGGGGTTCGTTCAGTAGGAATATCAGGATCCGATGCTGGAACGCTGGTCTGTCGACAAATCTCAACTCGACTGGGTCAAGTGGGATTTATAGATCAAGTAGATGGATCCATTATTCATTCGATATTGAAAGAAGGCATCCCTGTCATTGCTCCAATCGGAGTAGGGAAAGAAGGTGAGGTCTTCAATATTAATGCAGATTGGGCTGCATCGCGGATCGCACAAGCACTCGGTATCACGAAAATGCTTTTCCTCACTGATCAAGACGGCATCTTGGACTCCCATGGGAACCTGATTGGGGAAATTGACGCAGCAGATCTTGAGACTCTGATTGAAACAGGAATCGTGACCGGTGGAATGCTCGCCAAGACTCAGACTGTTCTTTCCGCACTTCGGAATGGTGTCTCACACGCGCATATTTTGAACGCAAAACGCCCTCACGCACTGATCGAGGAGCTTTTCACCGAGGGTGGCATAGGTACTATTTGTCGCCTTCGCTCACGTGTCTCGAACTTCGGAAAAGAGAAACCGTATGTCTAAAGATTTTTTGACCGGAACGGAATTTAGCCCTGGGGATCTAAGCACTCTGATCGACTTTGCAGACGAACTCCGCAATGAGAGGCAACAGGGAAAGCTCCGACAGACGCTTCTCGGCAAAACGCTAGTCCTTCTTTTTGAAAAGCCCTCCCTAAGAACTCACATCAGTTTCAGTGTAGCGATGAAGGAACTGGGAGGTTTTGTTCAAGAGAGCTTTTCAAGTAATCGAAAAGGAGAGGAGCCCGAAGATGTGGGACGTGTTCTTGAGGGCTATGCACACGCAATTATGCTACGGACTCATGAGCATTCCATTCTTGAGAAAATGGCGGGGTCTATTTCGATCCCGGTCATCAATGGACTTTCAGACGCCCACCATCCCTGCCAAATTTTGGCAGATCTACTAACGCTCAAGCAATTTCACGGTAAACTCAAAGGACTCAAGCTTTCATATATTGGCGACGGCAATAATATCCTTCACAGCTTACTCTTAATGCTTCCACCCCTTGGGGTAAGCGTCAGCTTTGCATGTCCCAACGGCTATGAACCAAACGCATTTATTATTAAAAAAGCGAAAGCACTCGCTCGTGAAAGTGGAGCTCAAATTGAAGGCACAAACGATCCCTCGACGGCCGTACTTGGAGCCGACGTAATTTATACTGACGTATGGACCAGTATGGGTTTCGAAGCCGAAGGCGCGCGACGTGAAGAAGCGTTTGCCGAATATCAAGTCAATGCCAAGCTCTATTCTAAAGCTAATTCCGGGGCATTGATTATGCATTGCCTACCCATGGTTCGAGGCAAAGAAATTTCCGAGGATTTGATCCAACATCCGCGATCTGCCATCTTCAGACAGGCTGAAAACCGACTTCACGCTCAAAAAGCACTTTTACTGAGGATGCTTGGAAAGGGATAAGCTAAGGTGTGAGCCCCTTGAGTAGATTTCTTAGAAATTGATCTCCACATTCGCGATAATTTCGGTGAACGGGGCTTCTAAAAAAAGCATTTAATTCGGCTTTTGATACTCTGAGTCCGCACTTTTCAATTAAGGCAACAATGTCAGTGTCTTTTAGTTCAAAAGCGACACGGAGTTTTTTTAAAATAATGTTATTGGTCACCGGTAACTCAATAGGAGGAATAGGTCTATTTTCATCTTTCCCGCGCTTATAGTAAATGAGCCCATCTAAGAAGTGGGCCATTACGGTATGGCTACACTCTTCATAGCCTTCTTCCTCTTCTTTTTTAAGGTAGGAATTGATGAGTGCTCTGTCCACGTCGTAATTTGCTAATCGAATAATTTCAACTAGTTTTATTTCATTTATATTAAGTGTATGACGCAGGCTTCTGAGTACATCATTTAAAGTCATTTTTATCCTCTGCGATGATAAGCTCCAGCGCTGTTTTAGCAGGCCCAAACAGCCATAACTTCTCAAGCACTTTTAAGGCGTGTTATATACTAATTTTATATAATGTCAACGTGTCAACTTACGACTTAAAAGATACAATCCGGGTAATTTGGTTTGTATTTTGAATAGATATCGGATCGATGAAAAAGTCGTCATGGGTAATTGCGGTGGCCACGAGTTTAATAGCAGGACTCTCTTATCTATCAGGGAAAGGTTCAGCACTTTCAGGTAGGATTCAAAATCGACTCTCTTCTACGGTGGGAGCGAGCACCTGCCAATTAGTGAATTCGGGTTTCGGGCCGGCTGGTACAACTTCAATCCATACAGAAGCTGTGGTTACGGGGTTAAATACCCCGTGGGATATCGCTTTCTTGCCCGGTGGGACAGATTGGTTAGTAACCGAGAGGCACGGGGCCCTTCGCCTTGTCCGTAATCATCAATTACTCTCCCAGCCAGTCATGACATTAAATACTGTAGATGTAGGCGAGGGCGGACTGCTCGGAATCGCTTTGGATCCTGACTTTTCATCAAACCGACTCTTTTACGTCTATTACACAGCGCTAATGACATCTGGAAATGTAAATAGGGTTCAAAAATTTAGACTCTCTTCGGACCACCAGAGTGCCGTTTCCGATCAAATCATATTAGATAACATCCCATCCTATATAATTCATGATGGAGGGAGAATTAAGTTCGGACCTGACGGCTCTCTCTATATCAGCACAGGCGAGGGAGATGATTCTTCCGTGTCCCGCAATGGGAAGAGCGTGAATGGAAAAATACTTCGAGTCAGTCGTGATGGAAAAATACCAGCGGACAACCCAGAGCCAGGACAACCTTGGTTTGTAAAGGGACTGAGAAATCCGGAGGCATTTGATTGGCTCGACTCAAATACGTTGGTCATAGCTGACAATGGGCCTACCGGCGAATATCAGGGCAGAGTAGGAGGTGATGAACTCGATATTGCAAACAAGGGCGATGACTTAGGGTGGCCATCCACTTGGCATTGCGAAACCCAATCTGGTTTAGTGACTCCTATTTTAAGTTGGGTTGATGCAATGCCTCCCGGAGGACTGCTGGTTTATCGTGGAAATGATATTCCGACTTGGAAAGGAGACGTTCTTATCGCTTCTTTAGGAGGTGAGCAACTTCATAGAGTTAAGTTAAATAATGATGGTTCAGTGAAATATCACGAAGCTTACCTAAAGGCCGAGCCGCCAACGGGCTTAGGACGACTTAGATCAGTGATTCAGGGACCCAATGGGGAGCTCTATGTGACTACGAGTAATTGCGATGGCAGAGGCACATGCCCAAATATTCAGGATGGAATCTATCGAATTACTTAGGAGTCAAAGTTGCATCACGTTCATTTACGAAGCTATCAACCCATGTGATCTCGACGCCTTCGATCGGGTCCTACAAGCTCCTCTCGAGTACCCCCAAGGAGCGAAAAGCGGCATAAAAGTTCACAAAGTCTTGCTTTATCGAGAGTTCCCTGAATGTAAGCTTGACATCAGCATAGGTCTTCGCCGAAGTTGGAGTTCCTATGATTAAGAATGAACTTCACCCTCGCAGTCGACATAGAAGTCGTTATAATTTTAAACAACTGACACAAGTTCATCCGAAATTGGGCAATTTTGTTGCCGTCAATGCGCACGGTGATGAGTCGATCGACTTTGCAAATCCAGAGGCGGTCAAGGCGTTGAACCAGGCGATTTTAAAATATTTCTATAATATTTCGCATTGGGAAATTCCTCCAGGGTATCTCTGTCCTCCTATTCCAGGTCGTGCTGATTATCTCCATTATGCTGCCGATTTGCTCGCTGATACTAATAATGGAATAATCCCACGAGGGAAAACGATCCGCATTTTAGATATTGGAAGTGGAGCCAATTGTATTTATCCGCTGATTGGCTATAGCGAATACGGCTGGAGCTTTGTTGGAACCGATATCGACTCAATTGCCCTTCAATCCGCCAGGCAAACGCTGGAGATGAATGGTGAAATGGGCGATTCAATCGAGTTTCGATTGCAAAAGTCTCCTCAGCGAATTTTTGAAGGAATTATTCAATCTCATGAGTTTTTTGACTTCACACTTTGCAACCCTCCTTTTCACTCGTCGTTGGAGGAAGCCCAAGAAGGTACTCGCAGAAAATGGAGAAATTTAAATAAAGCCCCCGCTCGCAAAAGCCCACCTGTGCTTAACTTTGGAGGCACAAGTGCAGAACTCTGCTTTGAGGGCGGAGAACGCGCCTTTATTTTACGAATGATCGAAGAAAGCACTCGGATCGCGACACAATGCTGCTGGTTTTCCACTCTGGTTTCCAAAGAATCTAATTTACCTCTGATCAGCAATGCACTGATGAAGGCTAAGGCCACTGAACAGGGTATGTTTGATATGGCGCAAGGACAGAAAAAAAGCCGAATTGTAGCTTGGACTTTTCTCACTCCTCAACAGAAAGTTCAGTGGATGGAAAAACGCTTCAAGTGACTCGATATTTCTTCTTCCCGTGCTTTCCTTGGCAGGTTGGGCCCCAGCTAACGCGCTCGACTTGAAATCGCCAAATTCACTGTCGCGTAGCCTCTAGGAATAAGATCAATAGAGGGTACGTTTTTAGCATCAAATAAGGGCAGCAGATTTAATCTCTTAAACGCCGGTGAATGGTCTCCAACAATAACAAATTGCGTTGGCGGAATTTCCGGGTCTGCAGCTAATTCGGCGAGACCTGAAAGTACAAGATCTACCAATTTTGCATAAGAACAGAGCTTAGGGGAGTCTTGGCCATCGAATAGCTTCACATCACAGGGAAAAGATGACTCACTTCCTGCACCAGGCGCGAACGGTAAATGAGAATTCAAGGTCATCCAATAAATAAATTTAGATTTACCAGTCTCCTTTCCTTGAAGTAACTCCTTGTGAATCTGTTGAAGAACATCCGCATCACAAATTCCAACAAATCCGGCGCCACACGTCCTATTGTATCCGAGACCCCTCATTTCCTCGGCAAAATAGACCTTATCGAAACCCAGCATTGGATACCATTCATAACGACGGTAAAATTGATTAGTAAACCCATGTAACGCAATTGTCTCGTAACCATTTTTCTTCAGAAGTTCTGGCAAGCAATTGGAAGGTACCGAATGCCCATAGTTCAAAAGTTGAACTTGACAAAGCTCTCTAAATTCACCCTGAATAGTCCTTCCTGTAAACGGCACTTCGCCGAAGTGGATATGATAACGTGAAGATAACGCTACGGAGCTAAATCGACTTAACCATAGCTTTTCTGCAGCTGGATTTAAAAATCGTCCCATCGATTCTACAATAACTACTACAACGTTGGGTGGTAGCATTCCAATTTTGCGGGACTTCAACTCTTTTCGGATAGTCTCCGTTGCAGTCTCTTCGGGCCGTAACGGTGTAAATTTCGTCTCCACTCTGTTCGCTAGCTCCAAAACAGCTAGCGTCGTTCGGCGTATTCCCGAATAAGCAATGTTAGCATTAATGAAGGTGGAGTTTAGACCAAGGGGCAGAAAAGAAGTGCCATTCATTACATCAAGTAGGCACACCAATACTCCGCAAACGCAGAGCGTAGTTGCTGGGATCGCCCTATTTCTTGTACGGCCTAAAAATGAACCAACGATGGAAATAAGTACGCACGCAACTAAAAGCGGTACCACCTCGTCAAACCAAACTTGAAATGATACAAATCTCGCATAGGTAAGCGAGATTAAGAACTCCCCAATACCTAAATGGTAAAGAGGAGCAGCATGGCAAATAATTTCGTTAGCAAGAACTAGAAAATAGACGCCAGATGTAATCTGCCATGGGAGCCAAAGCCCTAAAATGCCAACTATAAAAAAATCCGCATTTACTAGCGGTCTCATTATGTAATAACGACGGCCTAATAGATAGAAAAACAGAATTGGAATGACCTGATAAGAGATAATCGGCCTAAAAATTTGATAAATTTTATGCACTCTCGCTTTAATCATTTAATACCTACTTTTAGAAATCAAAAAAATTAACTAATAGATTGAAGCCTGCTCAACGAGGTCTCTAATCCCGATCAGAGATGAAATATGATCTTGAACTTAGCTAAATAGGATATAACTTAGGTAGAATATGATATCGGCGGATGAA
>Ga0207137_1100_pt1 | contig 20590 bp, 23 predicted proteins | sample Alteio_BWMinHeat_9_FD_153572 | JGI IMG/M metagenome (GOLD analysis project Ga0207137, IMG submission 153572) | Enriched cells from forest soil in Barre Woods Harvard Forest LTER site, Petersham, Massachusetts, United States -... | ecosystem: Environmental > Terrestrial > Soil > Temperate forest >...
CACGATCAGGCAGTGAAGCTAGCGCAGGCGGTGGCGGTATTTAAGATTGCAGACACGGACATGGACACTACTGATGCAGATGGCGGTAGTGGCGCGGCGAAGCTCATGGCGGCGACCGGGCCGGCGCAGAAGCTTGCGCCTAAAAAAGCAGCTGCCAATGATGGATTGCCGCGTGCCCGCCGGCGTGCGATTGCTTCCATAGGCAGGGCGTAAATCGAATGCGCTAAGTGCAAAAAGTAGGAAAGATGAGAGTCTCTCCCAATGTCTGATGACTTTGGATTTGCCCGCCGCCTCGGCGGGCTTTTTTCTGGGGAATTGGTTTTAGTTTCGATGCCGGCGCTGACTGGGCTCGGACAGTACGCGTTGTGCAACGCTTTGGGAGACGCCTTCGCCTTTCAGGTATTCCATCGCGCACAAGGTGCCTACCGAGTACTGCAATGAAATTCCCCTGTCGACGGCGCGTTCGGTCACCAGATCACGGCGTTGCATGATGCCGTGCGATTCGATATCCGTCGTGGCCTGCATGGGCTTGCGCTTGTTGCCTAACATGTAAATCTCCCCGGTCAGCAATGAAACTGGTGCGTCTGTAGCGTACAAGATAGTGTACAAAACCAAGAATTTTTGTTGCGGATTGTAAGATTCTGCAAATAACGGAGTGGCCAGGCGCGACGACATTGTACACATGGGGCTCGTAGTGCTATCGGGGGCAAATTGTATGCATGGTAGCGATGAAATCCGGTAAAAGCGAATGGAAAGAATTCATCGTTTGCGCAAAAGGAATAGCTTGCGTGTTGGAAAAGCGTGGGCTGATGAAAAGTTGATCTAAGACAATATTAATTTGCCAATTTTAATTAATTTAGTCGCAAATAAGTCATTGGCTTGTTAATCGCTGTTGGCGTAGCGATTGCACATGGCAATGAGAGTGCTGAGTTCGGCGGCGTCTTGGCGCGCGCCCAATATGTGGGCAACCTCGGAAATCTGTGCCCGGCTGGGGGTAATTTCGGGTGGGCAGTCGCACATCCATGTAATGAGCATGGAGGAAATTTTTGTTGCGGGCAGATTGGCAACTTCCTTGCGCGTGGGAACATGGCAAGTGCCATGCTGATGCGCTTCACACCATTTTGCTGCGGCTACCAAATTACTGAGCGGAATCCCAAATCTATCCTGGTCGTTTCTCATACGGCTATTACTTACCTTATTCGGACGATCAGCGCAGAGTTGCCGGAAAAATCTTGCAGGAAGGCCGCTGCGTCGATGTCATTGTGGTGCAATGCACAACAAAAGCGTGTGATCGGTATGCGCTTAGTCTAACAGAGAGCTGCGTCTTGTGCAGTTAGTGCTTGTAATAATGCGGTAATAATTGGCGTATGGCAATAAGAGCCATGCGTGGGCTGGCGAACGGTGCAGCCACGGCAAAATGTCCAGACTGGGGTTCCATACATCGACAAGGAATCATTATGTTAGCGAGCAAATTATGGAAATTGAGTGTAGTAGCAGCCTTGGGAAGTGCTGCATGCTTGTCTTATAGCGTGGCGCAGGCCCGGCCGGCGAATCTGGCGGACGCGGAAAGTAATTATCGGCAAGAGCGGGCTGCGTGCCTGAACGGACTAAGCAACCAGGACAGGGCGACTTGCTTGCGTGAGGCCGGCGCTGCATTAGCCGAGGCCAAGCGTGGGCGATTGGCCGACCATCAGGAAGCAAACTATAGCCACAACGCGTTGCTGCGTTGCCAGCGCTTACCCATGGAAGATCGCGAGGCGTGTGAACATCGCGTGAACGGAGATGGGATAGTTTCTGGCAGCGTGCCGGCTGGCGGATTGTATCGTGAGTATCACGAGATCATTCCTGCGCCGGTTAGCGCGAGCGACCAAACCCCGGTAACGCCGCCTATGGAGTTGGACACCACCCGCCAGTAGCGTGCACCAGGTCGCGCTAAATCACTTAGCGCTTGGAAAATTTGGCGGCTAGCTGCTGCAATTTATCCGCACGCTTGCGTTCGGCTTCTTCGGCCTCTGACGCCTTGCGCTTGGCGATGGCTTCTTTTTTGAAGACGGCGCGCCGTGCCTTGCGCAGCTCTTCTTCTTTGTCGCTGCGCTCTTTCAATACTTCAGTGGCGTGGCTGCGGTGCGCTTCGCTGACTTCGTTGGCGGCGCTGCCATCCAGGTTGTAGCGCGTGCTGGCCTTGGCCATGGCTTGCAGATAGCGTGGCGACTTGGTGTGCAGGCCAAGCGCAATGCGCATGATCTTGCGGTTGAGGCCAGGTTTTTGCGCGAGCAACTGCTTGTCTATGCCTATCGCCAGCGGCAGCGTATCCCGGAAGGCGGCAAATTCGGTTTGCAATTCTTTGAGCAGCTTGCGCGCGAGTTGCACTGGATTGGGGGCTGAGCTGGGTGCGACTGCGCCGGTTTCTGTCGTATTCATAGGAAAAGCAAGGAAATTTAAGTTTGCTAGCATATCACGGACGCGCATTATACCCTCTTTGTCCAGCGTATTAGGGCGCCGGCTGTCGTATTTGCGGCAGTTGGGGAAATGAGCGGCAATGCGAGGTGCAACTTGCTGGTACGGAAACCGGGCGACGCAGATCAGGACAGGACGGCGAGAGGGGTAATGTCCACGGCCGACCAGAGGACTCATTGCTTGACGGGGGTTCCTAGCCCGATAAACCATATCACTGCCGCGCAAGCCACGCCGGCGACGGCGCCGGCCAGCATATAGCTTGGCTGCGACGGCGACGACCAGCCTAGTACGCTGCCACTTGCAAGCCCCAATAGCGCGGCTACAGGCAGAGCTGCCGTCAGGCGCAGGCCATTACGATGCCTTTGCGCAAACAGGAAACTTGCGTAGGCGTAGCCGACCACGGTGCAAGGCACCAAGCAGGCGCGAAAAGCGCTAGGCCAGTACATGAAGATGGCAAAGACGTAGTTACCTATGCTCGGCAATGCCTCACCCGCTGCCATATGCGTGAGTGCGTCGTCTGCCACCAGCGCGCACAAGGCAAAAAATGGCGCCATCAATGCAAAATACAGGGTAATGGCAACGAAGCGGAAGACGGTTTTGCCTGCGTGCATGGTGGACGCTGCGCTCAAGATATTATGGCATTCCCGTTTTTAGCATATCCCAATCCAGCGTGTCGGCATAGGTGCCGAAACAGCAGATATGGCCGTATTGGCTGAAGGAGTATTGGCCTATGGTCTCTTCTGTTATGTGCAGATCGGGGGGCAAAGGATGCGGTACGCGCCTTTGCATGACATGGCTTTTGAGCAGGTAGTCGACTTCTTGTATCGCAAAAACGGAATCCTCGGCCGAGGCTTCGCGCGCTACCCAGATTTTGCCTATGGTGATCTTGCCTTGGGCGAGCTGGAAACTGGCGACATAGACCAGGGTTCCGGTCCAGCTGCGGCAAAAGTACAAGTGCTGCTCATACAAATAGATATCCCATTTCTCTTCGAGCTTGCCGGCTTTATACAGCATGCCGTCGCGTACCTGCTCGCCGGGATATTCCAGCGCAGCCTGGATTTCGATAGGGTCAGCAGGCAGTTCGCCGGCATAGGTCAGCCCGGTGTTCTTCCTCAAGGTAGCGAAGGTCTCGGCGATGGCGGGCTCAGCGATGGCCACGCGCGAACGTACGAATGACAGGCAGTCGTAGCCATCTACCTTGAAGGGATTGCCTGGATCGCCGGCGCTCAGCCGGCGCACGGGAAATTGCGGGGGCACTGCCGCAGGCGCCAACGGTGCGGGCGCCGGGGAGTTTCCTTTGCCTGTCAGGAACGCTATTAATTTTTTGAACAAAATGTACTCCGCTTGCGCCAGAACTGGCTCGAAAAGCTGGCAGTGTAGCAAATTGACGGGTCGAGCGATGGGCGTATCGAAACTATTTTGCCTTGGCGTGATAGTCCTTGTCGGCGCTCTCACTATTGCTGAGGAATTTTGCCATCGCCAGCCGTTGCCGCGACGCGTAAGTGTTGTACCGGGCTGGAAATGATGTTTCGGCAACACTCCTGCGTTTGTGTTTTAATGTTTTGTGTTGTTTAAAATTTATTGATCCGAGCAAGGGAGCGCACGCTGTTCGGGTTTGCGTCCGATGGAAGCGTAAGGAAGTGACAAGCAGGAATAAGTAATCGGGCGAGAAAACGTGCGTTGAGTTTTCATTGAAATTTTTTCTATGGGGAACACTATGCGTTATCGATTATTGGGTAAGAGCGGTTTGCGGGTTTCTGAGTTTGCACTAGGTACGATGACTTTTGGCACTGAGATGGGCTGGGGCGCAGACCGGGAAGAGTCAAGAAAAATCTTTGACGCATTTATTGATGCGGGCGGCAATCTGGTGGATACCGCCAACGAAATTTATACGAACGGCAGCAGCGAGGTTTTTTTGGGGGAGTTTATTGCTGCGCAGCGCGACTATGTCGTGCTGGGAACCAAATATACCGACGCCTTGCCCGGCAAAGACCCGAATCGGGCCGGCAATCAGCGCAAGAACATGGTGCAATCCCTGGAGCGCAGCTTGAAGCGCTTGAATACCGATTATGTGGATATTTTTTGGCTGCATGCCTGGGATTTCATGACGCCGGTGGAAGAGGTGATGCGCGGATTGGATGATCTGGTACGGCAGGGCAAGGTGTTGTACCTGGGCATATCGGACGCGCCGGCCTGGGTGGTGGCGCAAGCCAATACCTACGCGGCGGCGCATGGCTTGACGCCCTTTATTGCCACCCAAGTGGAATATAACTTGATTGAGCATACTGCTGACCGGGAGATATTGCCGATGGCGAAATCCTTGGGTTTAGGCGTACTGGGCTGGTCACCTTTGGCAAGCGGATTATTGACGGGTAAATATTCCGGTGGCAAAGAGCAGGAGGGGGCGGGAGGGAAACGATTGGAAAAAGCGCCCTTCGTTGCACTCAATGAACGCAATCTGGCCGTTGCGCAAGCCGTGCAAGCGCTCGCCGCTGACATTGACGCGGCACCCTCGCAAGTAGCGCTGAATTGGGCTAGAGCCAAAGGTGTGATACCGATACTTGGGGCGACCAAGCTTGCGCAATTGAAGAATAATTTGCGGGCTCTGGAGGTGACACTCACGGCGGAGCAAGTGAGCAAGCTCGATAGCGTGGCGCAGATAGAACTGGGGTTCCCGCATCAATTTTTGCTCAATACCCGCGACTTTACTTATGGCGGAACCTTCGACAGCATCGCTATCTGACGTTATAAGCAACTCTTTTACGCGCCACGCGTAAAAGAGTTTGGGCTTAAAGGCCGCTATATGTGCGTTTCAAAGGTGAGGTGCCCTGCGCAGGAAATAGTTGAGGTCGTAACTAGGAGACGCTGCAAGCAGGCCTGCCGAGCAACATTTGTTTGACGTGACGTATCCCTTTTGCAATGGCAACCAGGCTTACTTGTCCCAGATTGAAATCGAGGGCAACCATGAGCTGAACCAGGCCGAACAAAGCCAGCACCAAGGCAGGTTTGTAAAGTTGACGTGCGATTAGCGCTTTCATTGTTTTTCTCCGAATCGGTGGCCCGAGTTCAATGCAAGATGTAGTGACTGCTTTTTCTTGTGTTTCCGTAGTTAGAAGTGTACGTATAACGGCGCTTGCGATAAACGCCGTTAAAATGAATACATTGTTCGGGAAACGAAGATAATGAAGGAAACAACTGCGGCGCGCATGGTGGTGCAGCTGCAAAGTTCGCATGCATGCTTGTGCTGGCGGGAGTAAGCCTGCTGCGGCAATACTCAAGACACTAACCGCAATACACTAACGTTAAGCTTGGTTACGCCGCGCTGCTCAAACGCCGTATGGCCTGGGGCGGCTGTCCATAGACACGCAGGAATGCTCGGCGCATTCTTTCCGGATCAGAGAATCCCACTGCACGGGCGATGCTTAATAGACTATCCCGGCCGTTTTCGATGCGGCTTTTGGCGGCTTCCGCGCGCAGTCTCTCTATTGCTTTGGCCGGGGTTTCACCGGTTTCGGCGAGGAAGGCACGGCTAAATTGGCGCCTTCCAAGAAAGGCGATTTCGGCCAAGCGTTCCACCGATAATTCTTCTTGCAGATGAGCACGTGCATAGCTGAGTGCTTGCCGTATCCGGTTGGAATGGGCATCCATGTCCAGCATGGCAGAAAACTGCGACTGGCCGCCGGGACGACGATGGTACACAACCAATTGGCGCGCCACATCACGTGAAACCGTTGTACCCAGATCTTCTTCTATCAACGCGAGCGCCAGGTCTATGCCTGCTGAAATGCCAGCAGAAGTCCAAAATTTACCTTCATTAATGAAAATGCGGTCGCTGTCTACCTTGATCAAGGGATGCAACTTTTGCAGCGTGGCGGCCGCACGCCAATGCGTGGTTGCCTTTTTGCCATTTAGCAGGCCGGCCGCTGCCAAGACAAAGGCACCCGTACAGACACTGGCGATGCGCCGGGAATGTTTCTCTGCCTCTCGGACAAAGGCAATGACGTCGGCAGAGACTATGCCGTTGCGCGGACCGCGGCCTCCGCAGACCATCAGGCTGTCGTAGACGGGACTGCCTATCGCTTGTGTAAGAATGCTGGCGCCGGAACCGCTGACCAAGGCTCCGCCGGTTTCCGACAATAAGTCCAATTGGTACTCGGGATGGTCGGCCAGCATATTTGCCGCCGAGAATGCAGCCATCGGACCGGTGACGTCGAGCAAGCTGCAATCGGGAAACGTGAGAAATCCAATTTTTCGCATGATGACCTAAAACGAGGCTTATATGTCATTAGTGTCATGATAACACATGAGAGACTATGTCATCGTTGCGACATGGAGAATTGTGATGGATGCACTGGTGAGTAGTGTAATGCCAAGGTCGGAGAACCACCGCTGGAAGGTGTTGGGCATAGGTTTTGCCGCCAATGCGAGTTTTGCGGCGGCCTTTGCCGGCATCCCTACCACGGCGGTCGTGATGCGCGAAGCGTTTCGCTTCAACAATGCGCAATTGGGCTTGGTATTTGGGATGCTGGGCCTGGGTGTCGCCGTGAGTGAGTTACCCTGGGGAATGCTGACAGACCGGTGGGGGGATCGCAAGGTGCTGCTCTTAGGCCTGTTGGGCACAGTATTGGCATTGCTGGTCACAAGTTGGCAGGCCGGGGTGGGCATGGGGGAGCTGGCACCCGTATGGTATCTGGGCATTGACATGTTGTTGATAGGTTTGCTGGGAGGCAGCGTGAACGGTTCCAGCGGCCGCGCAATCATGGGATGGTTTGCGGAAGGTGAGCGGGGATTGGCAATGAGCATCAGGCAGACAGCGGTGCCGGTGGGCGGTGGCATAGGCGCTGTCTTGCTGCCTTGGGTGGCGGCGCGCCAGGGCTTTGCTGCTATGTTTGCCTTGCTGGCGGCTTTATGTGCGGTTAGCGCCGGATTTGCCTGGATGTGGCTACATGAGCGGGCATTGCCGGCCGCCCGTCCCGTGGTATCGGGCCGGGCGAAGACTGCAGTGCGTGAAGCTCCCTGGCGCAATCTCAAGTTGTGGCGGATTGCTGCCGGCATCGGCGTGTTGTGCTTTCCTCAGGTGGCGGTGCTGAGCTTCACTGCCTTGTTCTTGCATGATTTTCGCCATGCCGGCATTGGTTTGATCGGCTTGACATTGGTGGCTGTGCAGGTCGGTGCGGCGGGAATGCGGGTCTGGAGCGGCCGCTGGACTGACCGCAACCACAATCGCGCTGCTTACTTGCGTGCCTGCAGCTTATTGAGTGCATTGTTATTTGCACTATTGGGCGTTGCGGTTGCCGCATTCAAGGTTTATCCGCAAGCTTTTGGTTCTTATGACCTGACTTCGGCGGTCCTGATCGCTTTACTTGTAGTGTGCGGCATTTGTGCGTCGGCCTGGCACGGTGTTGCCTTTACGGAGTTGGCGACCCAAGCTGGACTGGAGCTGGCGGGGACGGCGCTCGGGTTGGGCAATACCTGCGTATTCGCCTGCTTCTTTGGTGCGGGCGTGATCATACCGGTACTTTTAGTGCACGGTTCATGGGCGGCGGTTTGGCTGGTCGGCGGTGCCAGCGCGTTGGCGGCACGTGTGCTGTTTCAGGACTTGGAGAAAAAATATTGAGAGATAACACCTGTACAGTTGAGGTGCTGGCAGCGGACGCGTACTATTCTGGGTAGGGGAACTGCGCCTGCAACGACAGCGAGGACCTCTGCTCCTAAAGGGAAGCATAGCCCGGATCGAAGGATCCGGGCTTTTTTTTTGCCGCTTGAGGTTAGGCGATGGACAGCATATGGAGGATGTATGGGTGAGGTGTGGCTGAAGCAGGGAGATCATTTCGCAGTAAAAAGGTTTAACGATAGAGACGACATTGGGGTGTTGTATCTGCCTGAGGGTTCACAGATGGTCAGGAGCGGCGACTTGATTGTCCGCGATGAATTCGGAATTTTCCGCCTTGGAGATTGCGAACAACATGATAGCGCCAAGGAAGTCGATTACGCTTTGGATTTGTCTGCATTTTCTCCCGATCAGATCAGCGATACGGCGCAAGCTGAATTTGACTCGGAGCATTCTGCGAACGCTAGGGAAAGTTGTGACCAGCATGCGATAGCAAAGCACTGATCGCAGACATGGCAAAGCGCATAGCGTGGCAGGAAGTGGAGTTGAAATATCGGGCCGGGGACATGAGCTTGAAGAGCATTGCTGCTGAGTTTGGGATATCTGAATCTAGCATTTCCAGGAAGGCAAAAAGCAATGCCTGGCAGCGTAAGCCAGCGATGGCTGGAACGGATCGCCTGCGCACCGTCCGGATTGAAAAGGCCGCCTTGTCTGACGGTGCGGCCACCATCCATGGGCCGGACGGCAGCCAGAAGGCGAGCGTGATAACAATGGAGCAGAAAGGGGGCGCTGCGCAAGATGAGATCATTCTGGCGCAACGACGCGATATACGCCGCTCGCGCGCGCTGGTGATGGCGCTGCTGCAGGAACTGGAGCAGCAGACGGGGCATATCGACATATTGAACGACTTGTCTGAAGTGATGGCGGAGCCGGATGAAAAAGGGCGTGACAAGCGTAGCGAGTTGTTGCAAAAATTGATGAGTCATGCCAGTCGCACCAGCACCATGAAGACCCTGGTGGATACCTTGCGTCTGTTGGTGGCGCTGGAGCGCGAGGCCTTTGGGATAGATTCAAAACAAAAGGGCGGCGGCAGTATAGAGGAATGGCTGGAGGTGGTGGGTGACGCCTGAACAATTGCAGACCTTGCATAGGTTGAAGAACGATTTTGTATTCTACGCGCCGCGCGTGCTTAAAGTACTTTCCAAGGACGGCCGCATAGTGCCCCTGGTATTGAACCGGGCACAACTGCATATCAATGCCTTGCTGGAGGCGCAGTTGAGAGACTCCGGCAAGGTGCGCGCCTTGATTTTAAAGGGCAGACAACAGGGCGCGTCTACCTTCATCGCGGCGCGGTTCTATTGGAAGCTGCAATTTCGCAAGGGGAAGAAGGCGGTGATCATTACCCATGAGCAGAACGCGACCGACAATTTGTTTGCGATGACCAAACGCTATCACGACAATGTGACTGAGGCCTTGCGTCCGGCCACGGGGATGGCGAATGCGCGCGAATTGTATTTTGACAGACTGGATAGCGGCTATAAAGTGGCGACGGCCGGCACCAGGGAGGTAGGCCGCTCCAGCACCGCGCAGTATTTTCACGGTTCCGAGGCCGCTTTTTGGCCGCATGCGGCATCGCACTTTGCCGGCATAGGCCAGGCTGTGCCGAATGCGCCTGGAACGGAGATCATTCTGGAGTCCACCGCGAATGGCGTCGGGAATGAGTTTCACCAGCGCTGGAAACGCGCTGAAGCGGGACAAGGCGAATATGTCGCCATCTTTTGTCCTTGGTTCTGGCAACCGGAATACCGCAGGCAGGTCCCGCAAAATTTTGTGCGCAAATTGGACGAAATGGAGTTGGCAGAGCTGTACGGCCTGGACGACGAGCAACTGTACTGGCGCCGCTTGAAGATAGACGACGATTTCAGCGGCGACCTGAGCTTGTTTCAGCAGGAGTATCCGAATAATGCGGCTGAAGCTTTTGTGGCGGAAAATAAGGATAGCCTGATATCGGCTGCACATATCATGGCTGCTCGCAGGGCTGTTGACGTGAATGTTGCGGGACCATTGGTGATCGGGGTCGACCCGGCGCGATTCGGCGACGATCGCACGGCCATCGTGTGGCGCCGGGGAAGAGTGGTGACCAAGATAAAGACCTACGAAAAAAAATCTACCATGCAGGTGGCGGGCATAGTCGCCCAGGCCATCGAGAGCGATAAACCGGCAAGGGTCTTTGTCGATACGGTAGGACTGGGGGCCGGCGTCTATGATCGCTTGGTGGAGCTGAACTATGAAGAGGTAGTGGCAAGCGTACAGGCCTCGGAGAGTGCGACGGACGACGAGAAATATCGCAATAAGCGCGCAGAGTGCTGGGTAAGGATGCGGGATTGGTTCGCGGAGAAGCCGGTACAGATTCCGGATAGCGACGAAATCATGGCCGATCTGATTGAGCCATCCTATAGTTATGACAGCAAGGGCCGGTATTTGATTGAATCCAAGGCGGACATCAAGAAGCGAGGAGGGCGCTCGCCGGACATTGCGGACGGTCTTTCATTGACGTTCGCAGAGCCGGTAAGACCCAGGAAAGAAATCAAAACCGAAATGGAAGCCTGGGGCATGTTGGACCCCTATGCCGGATATTAGTCAAAGCCACCTGAGGGTGGCTTTTTTGTTTGAAAGGAAGAATTGCAATGGCGATCATTAAGCAACAGGTGTTTTTAAGCCCTGGTCCCAGTGACTGGATACCCGCTCCGAGTTTGTCTAAAGTGTTGCAGGCGACGCTGGCCGGCGGTGCCAACGCCACAGTCAATGTCGAAGCCTCCAATGACAGGGTAGGCGTGGTGCAGCTTGGCAGCACGATCAATTTGGCCGCCAATGGCGCGACGGGGTTTCAGGAAATTACGGCGAACTGGAATTACGTTCGCTTTAACGTCACCAATGTTGGGGGCGGTACGGTCACATGTACTGCCTCTGGCGCCTTGTATGCCGGTTCCGGCACTATTCTGTAATGCCGGGCCCTTCTGATCTTCGCGGCCTTTCTGATGGACAAGCCCAGCTTTCGCCTGCCCAGACGGCGAACACTACGGCATCGCAGACGCTCGACGGGGTAATGCCCCTGACGGATGCGGAACTGGAGTTGATGGAACAGCAGATGCTGTCCAAGCTGTACTCCGCGATCAGCAGTGAACGTGATGAATGGATTGCGGCGCGCAATAGTTCTGGCTTGGAGCGCGAATGGGCGAAGGCGGAGGCGCTCTACGACGGCCGTGAAGTAGGGGAGGAGGGCGACGGCTCGCTACGGGATGTGCTGCGCAATGGCCCGCGTAGTACCAGCCGGGGCAAGGAAGCCCAGCGTTCCAGGGTGAGGATTAACATTGTTGCGCCAGCGGTGGACAATCAGGTGGCCAGGGTGTGTGAAATCCTATTGCCTGTAGATGACAAGAATTGGGGGATACGGCCCACACCCAACCCTAGCGTTTCGCAAGCGCTGAGCGACCATCGCCCGGTACAAGACCCGCTGGGCAATAGCTTGGGGACCGTGTCGCAGCTTGCCTCGGATGTCCAGATGCAAGCCTTGGCTGCCTGCAGGGCAATGGAGCGCGAGATTGACGACCAGTTGACCGATTGTCAATTCAACGGCGAAAGCCGCAAAGTGATCTTTAGCGCAGCGAAGCTAGGCACCGGTGTAATGAAAGGTCCCTTTGTAAAGCGGGTCGAGGAACGCAAATGGATGGTGGGCGGTGGCCACGCCGTCATGCAGGTGGAGGAGAAATTCATCCCGGTGTCTTGCGCAGTCAATATACGAAATCTTTACCCCGACCCTTCTTGCGGTGACGATATTCAGCGTGGCAAGGGTATCTATGAATGCAAGGATCTGACCCGGAAAGAGTTGCGTGAGTTGGCTAAGAGGCCAGGTTATGACCCGGATGCTATTCGTAAAGTGCTGCGGCAAAAACCGATGATCGTGGATGCGGCGGAAGGGCAAGTCAGGAAGGGTGACTCAATTGACGATTTGTACCAGGTTTGGGAATACCACGGCGAAGTCGATCCGGAGGATTTTCAGTTGGTGAAGCAGCGTGCCAATCCATTGGCCGACGATAGTGCGCAAGGAGACCCGTTAGTCGTGTTTGCGGGTTGCTTGATTATCGTCAACGATGTGATCATAGCCGCCTTGCCTATGATGACCGCGGATGAATCGCTGCCGTATGATTTTTTTCCTTGGAAAAGCATAGACGGCGCGCCTTGGGGTACAGGGATACCTGCAGCGATGGAAACGCAGCAGCGCGTGGTGATTGCTTCCTGGCGCCAGGTGATGGACAACGCCGGGATTACTGTCGGCCCGCAGTTGATTATGAAAAAATCCGCGATAACGCCGCAAAACGGTAGGTATGAAATCCGGCCTAACAAGGTTTGGTTTGCCAACGACGACCTGGACGACGTGCGCTCCGCATTTACAATTGTGCAAATCGAATCGCGGATCGAGGAACTTTTGAAATTGTGTGACAGTGCGATGCAGTTTGCCAACCAGGAATCGGCGACTAGTCCGATGATGGCCGGCGAAAAGCAGCAGGCCGGCGAAACCTTGGGCGGCATGACGATGCGATGGACTAGCGCCAACGGCATTCATCGCATGCGCGTGAAGATGTACGACGATAGGATCACCAGGCCGCACTTGACCAGGTATTACGACTGGAATATGCAAAATAGCGACAAGCAGGAGATCAAGGGCGATTATCAGGTGGATGCGCGTGGATCTTCCACGTTGATCGAACGAGATATCCAGAATCAGGCTATGAGCAACGTGGCGGCAATGTTCCAGAATCCGGTATTTGCACCGATGCTAAAGCCTGAGGACGCTTTGAAGGCCACACTGAAGAGCTGGAAGTTGGATCCGGACGAGTTCATGAAGACGGATGAGGAAATTGCGCAGCAGAATCAGGCGCAAGCTCAGGCCGCACAACAGAACCCGCAAGGGCAGCTTGACGCCAAGACCCAGGCGCAAATACAAATGCAACAGCTGGATTTGCAAAATCAGCAAGCCGAACGTGAGCATGAAGAACAAATGCAGGGCACACACGAGGAGAACCGCATGCATGAAATCCAGATGCAAGACAATGCCCAGCAGCAGCGGATGTCGGAACAGCATGAGACCAACCAGGTGAAGTTGCAGATGGCGCAGATGGCGCAACAACGGCAGCAGCAGACCGCGATGGCAATCCAGCAATCCAAGGAGCGCCAAAATGCCATGCAGATCGACAGCAAACATCAGCTGTTCAATGCCGACGCGGCCATTAAGATGCGTCAAGGCACCGGGATTTCGTCGATATGATGTTGCCGCAGGACTACCATACTGCGACCTGGAAGCGCCTGCAAGCGACATTGCAGTTGCGGCTCGCTGAACACCGGGCCAGCCTGGAAATGGATCAACCACATGAGAAATCGCAAATATTGCGCGGACAAATCCGCGCTTTGAAACAAGTTTTAGCCCTTCCGCACGTTGGAAGCGCAAAGCACGAGGTAAGCCCCACGATTGCACAGGAAGAGCAGGCAGGAGACTGGAACGCTTGACCTTATATGGCGCTTACTACCCGGCCACCGCAAGGTGGCTTTTTTTTTGAGAAAAAGAAATGACAACTGAAAACCAACTGACGGAAGCAGAAGCGAAAGCCTATTGGGAGCAATTGGATAATCAAGAGGAATCCGGTAGCACTAAGACCCACGAGATTGAACGACTGCCGCAGGACAGTGCCGCCGCGCAAGCCGCCGCGTTGCCTGAGGTCGAAGACGATCCCTATGCCGGTTTGTCCGAATTTCAAAAGCAGAAGCTGATCGGGCTGGAGGCGCAGAATGCGGCGATGGCTAACCGTTTGCGTAATGTCGAGGGTCATATCGGCGGCATACGTTCGCAAATGACACGTGAGCAGCAGGCTGCGCAGGCCAGGGCGCAATCGCAACCTAGTGTGCAGGAAATTCGTGCCGCGCAGAATAGCCCGGAGAAATTGGCGCTTCTCAAAGAAGATTACCCCGAAGTGGCAGATGCGATTCAAGAAGTGATAGAGCACCAGGCCCGTTCCTTGCGTAGCGAGTTAGCTGCTCGCCAGCAGGCACCGGCCGGCGTGACTCCGGAACAACTGGAAGAGCGTGTCAATGAGATGGCTTTGGAGGCTGTGCACCCCGGTTGGAAAGAAGACGCTGCCAAGCCTGAATTTGTGGGCTGGCTGCGCCAGCAACCCAAAGACGTTCAAGAACTGGCGTATAGCCCGATGGCGCGTGACCGGAGCGTGTCAATGAATTTGAGACACCTGTCTGGAATAGATGAGAGTCTAAATCTCCTTGTCAGGCAGCATATTTCTCCATAGTGGGTGGGTTAATCCAAGCCGCCGTCGGCATTCTCTGAGGCTGCGGCATCTGGTTCTTGAATCGTTTCGGATGGCGTAGAAACGCGGCATTCAATGTGCGTTGCCGCTGCTGGCGTACCTCTGCGGCCCGGCCCGTATGCACGCTCTCCGGCGTCATCATGCCTATGCCGGAATGGCGGTGCTGCTGGTTGTACCAGGTAAAGAACACCCCGCAGTGCGCGCGTGCATCGGCAAGCGAACCGAAGCGCGCCGGGAAGCCCGGCTGATACTTCAACGTCTTGAACTGCGCCTCCGAATAGGGATTGTCGTCCGACACATACGGCCGGCTATGAGACTTGGTGATGCCCAAATCGGACAGCAAAGTCGCTACTGGCTTGGAGCGCATGCTGCTGCCCCGGTCGGCATGCAGCGTCAGTGTTCCTGGTGCAATGCATTCTTTGGCTGCACTATCGGCGATCAATTGCTCGGCCAGTTCGGCACATTCATGCTCTGCCACCATCCAGCCCACCACATAGCGGCTGAAGATATCAAGGATGACGTACAGGTGGAAGCAAGTACCCCGCACCGGCCCCTTTAATTTTGTTATATCCCAGCTCCACACCTGGTTGGGCACTACCGCCAGCAATTCCGGCTTGGCGTATTCAGGATGCCGGAGCTGACGGCGGCGTTCGCGCACAGCGTCACAGTTCTGCAGCAGACGATACATGGTCCGTACCGACGCCAGATAGCGCCCCTCATCGAGCAACTGGGCATGCACGGCAGCGGGAGCGAGATTGGCGAAGCGCGGGCTATTGAGCACATCCAGGACGGTTTGCCGTTCTTCGCTCGACAAGGCCAGTGGCGGGCGTCGTGCCGGCGTAGGAATGGATGGTTCGCAGGATACCGGCACCAGCCGGATGCGCCTGGCCTGGCGCTCGCGATAGACCGCGCTACGCGGCAGGTGCAAAGCCCGGCAAGCAGCGGCCAGACCGACGTCTGCGGCCAAACTGATGGCCGCCGTCATGACTTGGGCTCGCTGGGCGTGTCGGTTGAGCTCAGGCCCAGCAGGATGGAAAGTTTTTTTTGGACATCAATGATGAGGTCAGCCTGAGCCAGCTTACGCTGCAGGCGTTCATTCTCGCGCATCAGCTCGGCTATCTGGCGGGCTTCTGCCGCGCCCGGCTTGACCTTGGGGCCGCGCTTGCGCTCGACCAGCAAGCTTTGCTGCTGCGCATCGCGTTGCTTGCGCCAAGTGGTCAGATGGGAAGAATAGATGCCCTCCTGACGCAACAGCGTCCCGATATCGCCGGGCGCCACGCAAGCGTCGGCGGCGGCCAGGATGCGTTGCTTCTCAGCCTTGGAGAAAGTGCGGCGCTTCGCTACGGCAACGACCTCGGGATTGGGGCGCGGCGCGCCGGAAGAAGCCTCTCCAGTCGCCCTGCGGGCGCCTTGCGCGGCATCTTCCGGCGCAGTGCCGTCTGGTATATTGTTGATAATTCGCTGCTTTCGGGTGTGCATATGGGGAACCTACCGTTGTACTCTAAATTAATTGGGTAGGTGTCTCAAGTTATATTGGCACGGGGGGGGCGGCATCAAATTGATGAATTCCTATAAAGGGCAACCAAGCCTGCAGGCTTTACGCAATAACCGATTGGAGGCGCAAGCTTCCATCCCATCGGGAAAGTCTGGCGCCAGCCGCGGAAAATCCGTGGATGAAATGACGGACCAGGAATATTGGGATTATCTGGACCGCCAGGATGCCAGGAAAAAGTAGTAAACACTTAATAGAAAGGCTGAAAAGCTAGATGCAAAATTACAATACCGTCCCCAGTCGTAACCTCATCCGCGCAGAACGTGAAATGCTCAAGCACGCAGAACCTATCAAGGTGCTGTCTACTTTCGGCAAACAGATAGAGCAACCGAAGAATGCCACCGATACCGTGGTTTTTCGTCGTGCTCTGCCTATCGATGCGAATGCTTATAACGCACCTTCCAGCATCGACCCCAGCCAGTATCTGCTGCAGGAAGGCGTGACGCCCTCGGCGCGCACTATCCAGTATCAGGACGTTACCGCAGTTCTGCAGCAGTACGGCGTGCTGATGAAGTTGTCCAGTAAGACAGAATCCATCTATGAAGACGATGTGCCGTCCGACATGAATCAATTGGTCGGCGAACACATGGGTTCGCTGGAAGAATTGATCAATTACGGGATCTGCAAGGGCGGCACGAGTGTGGTGTATGCCAACGGCTCTAGCCGTAGCGGCGTCAATAGCGCCATTACCCTGGGCCGCTTGCGCCAATGCGCACGTCAGCTTGCCCTGGGCCACGCCACACAGGTGACCAGCAAGCTGGCCGCGGGCGCTTCGTTCGGCACCAGCTCGGTACTGCCGTCGTACCTGGTTTTTATCCACACGGACTTGATTGCCGACGTGCGCAACTTGCCGGGCTTTGTGCCGGTGGTGGAGTATGCAAGCGGCAGCACGGTGCATGACCGTGAAGTAGGCGCCTGCGAAGATTTTCGCTTTATTTCCAGCCCTTATTTCCGCCCCTTCCTGCAAGCAGGCGGCGCGGTCGGCAATACGATCTTGTCAAACGGCGGCAACGGTGGCGGTAACGCTGACGTTTACCCCATCTTGATCATCGGCCAGGATGCTTATGGTCAAGTGGCATTGAAAGGTATGGGTGCGGCCGACGTGACGTATTTGCCGGCCAAGACCAAGAACCACGCCAATCCTATGGGGCAATTCGGCTATGTGGGCGCGCAGTTTTGGAAAACGGCTGTGCGTCTGAATGAAAGCTGGATGGTGCGCCTGGAAGTAGGCGCCTCGGCACTGTAATAACCTGGTGGCCGGTTGAGCGCCGGCCACCGCTTTAAGAAAGGACGGGCATGCCCTATCAAACAAGGATGAATTCCAACGGTATAGACCGCCGTTCATCGTATGACCTGGTCTATGAGTTTAATCAGCTGCGCGCCGAACTGGACGACTTGCGTACCAAGTACGGCGCCCTGCAGACGGCGTTGAACGCCGGTACCGCGCCAGGCGCAGCCGGTTACCCGAATGGCAGCATGGCATTGGGCAATCGGCTGTTTACGCCGACTTAACCAGGCTTGGCCAACATAGCTGTATTGAGCTATGCATGCCGGTAAAGATAGACATCTTCAGCCATGGTCGACGCGACCATAGCAAAACAACCCACTTAGAAAGACACACATAACGCATGGATAATCTGCAACTCTCGCAATCCGGCTCCTTTGCGCTGAATTCCGGCGCGCTGGCCTTGTCCACCAACAACCTGACTGCCAAGACCACAGCGGCGATCAATTACACGGTGGACGGCCAGTTCTTTTCCTATCCGGCGACCGACAATATCCCGTTTGCGACCCAGTACGCGGCGCAGACCTTTAATCCAGTCCCAGGCCCGCACAATAACAACTTTACGGCGCTGTATGGCATCTTCCTGGATTCGTCAGGCGTCGTGACCTTTGTGCAGGGCAAGCCTGTCAATAGCGCCGACCTGGCCAATGCGGCGGCGCCGCTGATGTTCCCGACCAATACCGATGCCGGTACACCAGCCGCCGGCAAGCCGCGCGGCCGCTGCTGCATCGGTTTCGTGCGGGTGGCGAATGCGACCGGTGCGCCTTTCGTATTTGGCACTACGCCGCTCAATACTGCTGGCCTGAGCGTGTCGTATATCAATACCCTGGCCGTGCCGGGCGAGCCGCTGCGCTCTTAATCAAACCGGCGCAAGCCTTTCCCTTATGAAGAGCGCCCGGATGGGCGCCCTTTGTCGTTTTACCCTTTCATTGATCAAAACAAAGAGCTTTAGCTATGAGCAAAAAAGAAATCAATTCCAATGACGTAAAGATCCAGGGTGCGGAAAAGGAATTTTCCATAGAAAAGCCGGGCAGCATCCAGCGCGCGGCGGAGGTTGGCCTGATCGACACGGACAAGATTACGAGCATGGACCAGATCGAATACGAAAAATTCATGCACGACCAACTGGAAGTGGAATTTGCCGACCCGGCCAACGAGAATGAGGCGCAATTTGCCGAGGTGACGGTCAATGGCCAGCGCCTGGTATGGCGGCGCGACGCGGAACAGCTTGTCACCATGCCGCGCAAGCATGTGGAAGTGCTGGCGCACGCCAAAGTATCGCGCGTGGAGCAGAAGAAAACGACCTTGCCGGACGGCTCGCAAGGCTATGCCGAGCGCGTGGTGACCAAGCTGATGTATCCATTCAGTGTTGTCAACGATCCTAGCCGGCGCGGCCGCGACTGGCTGAAACAGCAGATAGCGATGCCGGCATAATGAACTTTCTTGCTCTCTGCCAGGCGGTACGGGAGAAAGCGGGAATCTCCGGTACCGGACCTGTCACCGTAATCAAACAACAGGGCGAGATGCTGCGCATCGTCAACTGGGTGAATGACGCCTGGGAAGAGCTGCAGAATCTGAATGAAAACTGGAAGTGGATGCGCCAGGAATTCACTTTTCAAACCACGGCGATGACACGGGCTTACCCGCCTTTGCCCATCGTCGCAGATCATACGCAATGGCACGAAGAAACCTTGCGCTGCTATAAGACCAGCGACGGCGTCAGCACTGAACAATTCATGTCGGATATGAAGTATGGCGACTTCCGCGACAGCTATATGTTTGGCGCCATGAGCACCATGGCAGGCCGGCCTATGATCTTTGCACAGCGTGACCGCGACAAGGCGCTGATGCTGGGGCCTTTGCCGGATGGCATCTATACCATCTATGGAGAGTATCAGCAGGCCGCTACCAGGATGGCGGCTGACACGGATTTACCGGCCCTTGGTGGTTTTCCTACGGAATACCAGATGGCAATAGTCCATCTGGCAGTAATGAAGTATGCGATTTTTGAAGGAGCGGGCGCATTGTTTCAATCGCACCAGGAAGAATACCGCAAGATATTGCGCGCACTGGAGCGTGACCAGCTGGAAGACGTAGCACTAGGGGAGGCGCTGGCATGAGTGCACAAGAACAAGTCGATACCGATTTCTTTGCATTCCAGGGCGGGCTTAACCAGGTGACGCCTGCACTGGCGATACCGCAAGGCACACTGCTGGATGTGCAGAACTACGAGCCGGCAGTGGGCGGCGGCTATGCCAGGACCAGCGGCTACGAGCGCTACAGCGGACAGTTGGCGCCATCGGCGGCAGTAATTACGCCAGTAGCATGTACTTTGACCAGTACCCCCACCGCAGGCGATACCGTTACCTGCGGCGCGGTAACCGCGCTATTTGTCAAGGTGATTGGCGGCGGTATGCTAGTCGTCAGTGCTAGTGGTACATTTCCAGCGAAAACGGCGATTATGGATGGGGCTGTTCAAGTAGGGACTACGGCAGCCGTTACCAGCCTTGGCACTCCTGGAACGCCGCAGGACGATGCGCAAAATGCGCTGGACGCGGGTAATGTGCTGCGCAACCTGATAGGCCCAGTGCCTGGATCGGGGCCGGTGCGCGGCGTCTGGATGCTGAACGGCGTCGTTTATGCCTGGCGCGACAATGCGGCAGCTACCGCTGGGGCCGTGTATGCGGCCTCGGCTACGGGCTGGACTGTCGTACCCCTGCAATTTGAATTGAAGTTCAATACCGGTGTGGCTGGAGCACTGGCGATTACGGAAGGTGCGACCATCAAGGGGACGACGTCGGGTGCGACCGCGATCGTGGCCCGGGTATGCCGGGAAACCGGTGTATTCAACACAGGCAATGCGACCGGACGTTTCATCGTTAAGCCGGTATCAGGAACGTTTCAAGGTGGCGAGACGATCAAATGCGCCGTCGATTCTTTTACAGCTGTGTGCGCAACATTGTTGGGGCCCGCAACCCAGATCACGATACAGCCGGGCGGAAAATACCAGTTTGCCAATGGCAGTTTTAATGGGGCGGCGACTTCTTTGCGCATGTACGGAGTATCCGGCGTCGATCGTGCATTCGAATTTGACGGCACTACCTATGTGCCTATCAACAGTACGGCCGCCACAGACACTCCTAGCTATGTATCGGTAGTCAATAACTATCTATACTTGGCGATACAGTCAAGCATGTTCAATTCCTCGCTGGTCAATCCCTACGGTTTTGAGGTGACGACGGGGGCGGCGCAGATTGCGGTGGGCGACACGATTACCGGGCTGCAGCAGCTGCGCGGATCAGCCATGGCGA